>MDSY01037656.1_pt1 | contig 36805 bp, 37 predicted proteins | sample 811131 | NCBI WGS metagenome assembly MDSY01 (sample SAMN05326643, study PRJNA326480) | marine metagenome | isolation source: seawater | place: Atlantic Ocean: South West | collected 2010
ATTAGTTTGGTACGAGTGCCGGGATTTGAACCCGGGTTCAGGCGTTGGCAACGCCCGGTGATAACCACTACACTACACTCGTCTGAACAGAGGGAAACCTGAGTCACTTTTCTAAGCGTCGGTCTGAGTTTGAGACAATTTTTCTAATAGTGATTGTATTTTATCTCTAGTATTCCTGTAAAAATTAATATCGTGACCTACTGGATCATCTAATCCCCAATCCGATGAAATTGGAAGATTTGGGCATTCAACTCCGCATCCCATACTAATTATTTTGTCGTATCCTTTTGTATCTATCATCTCTATAGATTTAGGAAATTGATTATTCATTTCAATTCCTAATTCTTTTATCACAGCAACAGCATTTACGGCAATCTGTTCTCCTGGATGTGTTCCCGCGGATTGTGCTTTGAATCCCATATCTTTAGCTAGCGCTTCAGCCATTTGGCTTCTGCAAGTATTTCCTACACATACAAACAATAGTTTCACATTATTCCGAAGAGGTCAAGTTTAATGAACTAAACTAATATAGATTATTTTACTCTAATGTTTAATTAATCATCACTAGGGTTGAAGTATTGTTTACTACACGCAATAATCATGTCAGAACCTCCGGTTCGCCATCATCATGGCAAATCAGAACAGAAAGAAGAGAAGTCTGAGGCATCAACTGAACAAAAAGCTCAGATGGAACAAGCTTATCAACAAATGCAGAGGAAGTTACGTATCAATAAAATAGACCAAGATATTAAGCATAAGATAATGGTTTTATCTGGTAAAGGAGGAGTTGGTAAGTCTACAGTTGCTACTGGTTTGGCTCTTTCTTTAGCTCGTAGGGGTAAGAAAGTCGGAATAATGGATATTGATATTACTGGCCCAAATGTTCCAAAAATGCTAGGTTTGGAAGGTTCAGATTTACATGTCGAAAATGGCAGAATCCATCCAGCTATAGGTTCACATGGAATTAAGGTTATTTCCATGGCATTTTTAATTGAAGATCCTGATAAGCCTGTAATTTGGCGTGGTCCAATAAAATTGGGTGCAATAAATCAATTTATTGGAGACGTTGAATGGGGTCAACTTGATGCATTAATAATTGATTTTCCTCCCGGAACTAGTGATGAGCCCCTTACCGTTTCTCAAAGTCTACCAACAATTGATGGAGTTGTTATTGTAACTACTCCTCAAGAAGTAGCATTACTAGATAGCAGAAAATCAATTAATTTTGCTAAAACTATCTCGATTCCTATAATAGGAGTGGTAGAAAACATGAGTGGTTATACTATTGATGGAGTAACCAACCCTGAAACCAAAGTTTCAGTGAAAGGTCCAACTGGTAATATGATAGAGACAGTTTCCGATTCTGAGGGTAAATGGTCAATCACATTGGATGTTTTCAAAAGTGGCGGTGGTTCAGATGCTGCAGAAAACCTTTCAGTGCCGTTTTTGGGATCTCTCCCCTTTGATCCAGGAATTGTTAGAGGAGGGGATGACGGTGTCCATCGAATATTAGCAGAGCCTGATGGAGCAACCGCGGAGGCCTTTGATAAAATCGTTGAAAAAGTAGTTGAATCATTAGAACTTCCTAGCAGTCCAACAGTTCGAATATCATAAATGATTATTTCATAGAAGGGTCAGTTTCATGACGTGTAGTCTTTCCGAGTCATATTGATAATATGGCTGTGGCGAGTGGAATTTATCTTACTTGGATTACTGGAGCTATCATAATTAGTCTTTCTTTAATGCCATTTTTTAAGCCAGATTATGCTAAAATTCGAATTTCCGGTTTCATTGATATGTTTAGAAGATACTGGGCCCACATGATAGTAGTTTTTTCTGTTTATTTATGGAAAGATTTGCTAGATCAGTTAGATAGAATTTTAATGGCTAATACTCAATTGGATATGACACCCTATATTTATGCGATTGAAGGAGATATTGTTTGGTGGGTACAAGATTCATTGAATAATTCTTTATTGTCTTTTAGTTTAACACATTTCTATGTTATGGGATTTATGGCTGTAACTTTTTCTTCTTTCATATATCCAATATTTTTTGATGATAGATATATGGCAGATAGAGTATCTCTGTCAATGTTTTGGGTCTATATTTTAGCTATACCATTCTATTTATTTTTTAATGTCAGAGTTACAGGAAATTATATCCCTGAGATGGAAACAATAGCTTATGATTTAACTCCAGAGATTCATAACTGGTTCATACAGATTGACCCCTTCACTAATGGTATGCCTAGCTTACATATTGGACTTCCTTTTGCAATTTGGTTAACTATGGAAAGATGGGATTCCGATGAACGATGGTTAAGATATAGGAGGTTACTGCTACTTTTTATTGTAATAACTGCTTTTACAATAATCTATCTCGGTATTCATTGGGTTTCGGACATTATTGGCGGAATTATTGTTGCTATGTTTGCTGTTGAAATTACGGCTAAGACACATACTCCAATCTGGCAATTCGCTGATGAAAGATTGTTTTCAAGAAGATTAGCTCGAGCAATTGATAATCCCAAGAAATGGTTCTCTGAGTCCTGGATTATTACTAAAAAATTCTTCCAACCTATACAAAAACCTAGTTCCAGTCAAACAAAAGCATTTATTGCCGCAGTATTACTTTTAACAGGTGGAGTGTTATTGTGGGACGCAACTCATCAAGATTTCCCGATTGAGGGCGTCAATCCAACAAATGCCGCTGGTTCAGAGGGATGGGTAGTCGGAGTTGAGGATATTGACGATGAAATAACAATCAAGTTATGGAATGTAAGTACTGAGAAAGAGGCAATTATTGAAGGAAATAATTGGACATCTCCTCCTCAAATTGAGTTATCAAATAATAATCTCATACTTTTTGATGGATCAAACTTAGATTTTTTCCAACTAAACAATTCATCTATTGAAGTTTTTGAGCCTATATTTAGTCTCACGAATAATGGTGAATTAGATAGAGTTTCTATTATTGAGAACAATCAAGGTCAACCATGTTTAGTCATAGTCAAGAATAATACAATGGAAATAATAAATGTTCTAGACGAAGAATTAATTTCTTCCGATAACATCCAAGGTTTAACTGCAATTGAAGGCTCAGGACAATTATTTGCTTCCGCATATAATACGACTAATGGCCCAATTATTAACGTCACAACACCATTTAATCCAGGGATTGAGATTAATATTTTAATTGAAAATTTCTCGAATGAGCTTAATGATGAATATCTTGAAAGAATATATGAGATTCCAGTAGATTATAATAACTCAACAATTATTGATATTGAAATGGAAGGAAGTTTGATAGTTGTTTTAGTTGATGTAGGTCCTCTCAATCGTTTAATCTTAGTAGATGCTTTAACGGGAAATCAAGAAATGATTTCTAATCCTCTATGGCCATCAGAATCTCCCAGCATTGAAGGAAATTATATTGCATTTTTACAGCGACCAATTACTTCCCCTCCTATAAATTTAGACCCTGAAAATTTTAACAGAGAAGTATTCTTATGGCATATTGATGACAATAATGGCCGTATTCAGATTACTCTTGATGATTTAGATCAAGAAAATCCTCATGTACTTGATAATGGTGTAACATGGATTGAGATTGATGAAAATGGAGACTCAGAGCTAGTGATATATTCTCTTGAAAAGACCTTTGAAGAGTATTCCTCTGTTGTATTACAATCAGCAATATTGATGTTGATTCCATTATTGCTGCTATTATCTCATCAAGCAGCTATTGAGAAAAGAGTAAGTAACTAGGCTTCAGCATATCTGAACATCTCATCAAGAGAAAATTTCGCCCTTTCAATAACTTCCTCTTCTAATTGAATTATTTGATCATCTCTGGGGCTTCTCAATGATTGGAGTATGTCTTCTAGAAGTGTTGTTTTCATATGTTTACACATTACACATGTTCCAATAATATTCAATTCATCATTGGTTTCTGCCAATACTCTGTCCGCAGTTCCACATTCGGTAATCAGCATGATGTTATTTTTTCCTTCCTTACCTAATCTAATTGATTCTTTGATTAAGACTTCACTACTGCCTATGAAATCACTTTCTTCTAATACGTCAGCAGAACATTCAGGATGACTTAGAACTTGAAGATCAATTCCTGCCTTATCTGCTCTTTCTCTCCAAGAAAGGATTTTCTCTCCGGTAAATAATGCATGAACTTCACATTCTCCATCATAAATAACAACTTCTTTCTTTCCGGCTAGTGATTTTTGTAAGTGCTCACCCATAAATCTATCTGGTACAAAGATTAATTTATCTCCGGGCAGATTTTCACATATTTTCAGATAGTTGCTACTGGTTACACATACGTCCACTTCGGCTTTAACTTCCGCTGTAGTATTAATGTAACAAGCTACTGGCACTCCTGGATATTTTCTTCTCAATTTTTTGACATCTTCTGCAGTAATACTTTCTGATAATGAGCAACCAGCTTCAGGCGATGGGTGTATTACTAATTTGTCCGGACTGAGTATTTTTGCAGTTTCTGCCATAAATCTCACACTAGAGAAAAGAATTATCTGCTGTTTAGCATCTCTAGCAGATTTAGAGAGAGAATAACTATCCGAAACTTCATCTGCTACTCCGTAGATAATATCCGGTGTTTGATAAGAATGAGCGATTAGATAAACATCTTTTCGTTTTTTTAATTCATTAATTTCTAAAGTATATGCGGCTATTGATTTGCAGTGTTCTAGAGTCCACCTTTCTGGTTGTTTTATTGCATTTAAAAGCCTCTTTGCTTCTTCTTCAATTCTCTCTTCTGAATATAGCCTAGGCATTACCTTTTCTTGGTTTCTAGGCATATTTGGTAGGCCCATAGACATGTGGTTTCACTCATTGGTCAGGTTTAACCTCTTTCAAGGTATGTCACCTCCGGTACACATGGATGATGAGTCTGTGCCATTATGGAAAACTTCCAAAATGATTCATCAGGGGGCTGAAGCCACGGTATTTTCGGGATATTGGATGGGTGATAAGGCAATTTTAAAGAAACGCAATCTTCGTTCATATCGTCATCCCGATTTAGATAGAAGATTAACACGTCAAAGATTATCTGTAGAAGTTAGAGTATTAACAAAACTACATTCTACAGAGATATCTTCTCCTTCCTTATTTGATGTTGATATAGATGAAGGTTGGATTATTTTATCCGAAGTAGAAGGCGTAACTTTGTACGAATCTTTATTGAATGGTAAATCCGATAACAAACAAATTAAAAAATTCGGCGGTTTAATTCGTCAATTACATGAATTAGGGATATCCCATGGTGATTTAACTACACATAATGTGATTATTAGCGATGATGGAGACTTAACAATAATTGATTTTGGCCTTTCTAAGATTTCACCTGAGATTGAACATTTGGGACTTGATTTACAAGTTTTACACGAATGCCTCAATGCAAGTCACTATGAAGAGAATAATGCAATTGAATCAATGATTGAGGGATATCTTTCTAATTCTTCTAATGATTTTACTCCTTCAGGATCAGATGTCATTGAAAGATTCAACTCCATTAGAGGAAGAGTAAGGTATCATGCTTAGAAGTTAGTGATTTTTATGAAGGTACTTTTTCTTACTAGTAATCGAAATAAAGTCATTGAGGCAAATGCGATACTATCTAACTTAGGATATGAAGTTGAACAGTTTCTTGTAAATGGCCTGCCTCCAGAATTTATAGAACCCCAATCTTCTTCGATATCTGATGTTTCCGAACTTAAAATTCAACAAGCTTTAGAATTAATTTCCGAAACTGAGTTCGAAAATCATGCTTTGTTAGTTGAAGACTCAGGCTTATTTATTGAATCTTTGAATGATTTCCCTGGAGTTTATTCATCTTATATCTCAAAAACTATCGGAAATGAGGGAATTATCAATCTTCTTGCTGACAAGTCTAATCGTAATGCTGAATTCCGTGCCTACTCGATTTTATATAAAAACGGAGAATATTTTCGTGCATTAGGCGTTTGTTCTGGTAGTATTTCAACTCAGATTAAAGGTACAAACGGCTTTGGTTTTGATCCAATATTTATCCCTGAATCCGGCGATGGTCGTACTTTTGGTGAAATATCCGAAAATGAAAAAGCATCTAAATCACACAGAGGGAAGTCTCTAAGGATTCTTTATGAAGAGCTCAAACCTCCGTCAAAGTGAAGATAGGGCCCCCACTCGCAGAGATGATATTATGCCGTCTTTAATTAGAATAACTGGTTGGTTTTCTTTATTTTTCGGTTTTATTTTGTTTTTTATTTTTCAAGGAAGGCTGGACTTAATTTCTTCTGTAGCAGGAGGAGTTGTTCTATTGTCTATATTGGCGATATTGATGTTTACTGGTAATCAAAAACTGGTTTCTCCACCTCCTAAAATCATTGATAATGAGCCTATAATTGAAAAGACAGAAATTCCAAATATTCCAATCAACACTGTAGAAGAATTAGAAGTTGTTAATTTAGAGAATGAAGATAAACTTGAGCGTAGTCGCAAAAAAAGAAATTTCAGTCCGCCACCATTACCTCCTATGCCAGTACCATCCGCAGAATCTCTTATTGTAGAGAATACCGAAGATGTGCCACCTCCCATGCCCCCTCTTCCTCTAGGCAATGTAGAAGCTGCAGATGGTACTAAACTTGCTAAAAAGTTAGTTATTACTTCTGATGCTCAATCGGAGATGGAATCTGAAATAGAAGATTTTGTTGATCAGCGAAGGTCCAGACAAGCAGAAATCCGTTCGAGTTTGGAGAGGAAGAGAAGAATGGCCTTAGCTGAAAGAAGAGCCGCAAAAGCTCGTTTATGGACTGAAGTTGAAGATGGTGAAGATCTTGCTAGTTTATTGGATGATCCAAATCATGGACTTACAATACTTGAAGAATCTGAAGAATATGATGATTCCAAGCCTCTTGGTGTATCTTATGTAAGGATAGATAATACAAGAATATTGAAATTAACTATCCCTCTAGTTGTAGAGAGTAGAAGTCAAACAGATGAGAAAATAGAGTCAGATACTTTACTAATAAATAATGAAATTCCATCTCCACCTGGACTTCCTCCTATGCCTCCTCCTCCTGGGCTTCCTCCTATGCCTCCTCCTCCGGGTTTCCCTCCTATTTCTCCTCCTGAGTTAGAAAAAGAATGAAATTGGGTTAACCGTATATTCAAACATTCGTTCTTCTTCGGTAAAGTATGAATGATGATACCCTGCTAATAGAAAACATTCCGATTGAAGGTACTTTTCCAGAGGGAGGGCTTGTATCTGTTTGGACCTTAAATCGACCTGATAAATTAAACTCGTTAAATTCTGATTCTCATAAAGCATTGAAAGAAGCCTGTGATTTGGCTGAATATAATGATTTAATTAGAGTTATTATTATCACAGGTGCTCCACCAAATCCACCTCTAGATGGTAAGAAACCGAAACCACATTCCTTCGCTGCAGGCGCAGATATTTCCGAATTTGTTGGTAAAAATTCAGATGATGTCAGACCCTTCTTTGAAGATAATGCATGGGAAAAAGTATGGAATCTTTCCAAACCAACCATAGCTATGATTGATGGATTTGCTTTGGGAGGAGGTACTGAATTAGCACTTTCTTGCGATATCAGAATTGCCTCTAATAGGTCGAAATTTGGGACCCCTGAGATAAATCTAGGTTTAATTCCAGGTGGTGGAGGCACTCAGAGATTATGTAGATTAATTGGATATGGGAAGGCACTAGAAATGGTCCTTACAGGAGATATGATTGATTCTGAAAAAGCACTTTCTTGTGGTTTAATCAATTCAGTAACAACTCCTGAAGATCTTAAAGAAACTACTATGAAATTGGCAGAAAATATTGCCAAAAAGTCCCCCTATACTACAAAAGTTGCAAAACGTGCAGTAAGGGCGTCTCTTGATCTACCTTTTAGTGAAGGTGTACGTATGGAGAGGTCTGAATTTGTGGCTTTATTTGACACTGAAGACAAAGAAATAGGTGTGAATGCTTTCCTAAATCGTGAATCTCCTAAATGGCTCGGTAAATAATAAATAACAATTTTTTAAAGCTGAATTGATTTAATTTCTAGAAACTCATTAAGCCCATGCGTGCCAAGTTCTCTTCCATTACCTGAAAGCTTGTATCCGCCAAAAGGTGCACTAACATTGAATGCCCCTCCATTTACACTCACCTGACCCGTTCTCATTTTTTTAGCGAATCTTATCGCTCGTTCTTCATCCTTAGACCAGACTCCTCCGGATAGACCATATATTGAGTCATTTGCTAACATAAGAGCCTCTTTTTCATTTTTATAAGTTGTAATCACCAAAACAGGGCCAAAAATCTCCTCCTTCCAGATTTTCATTTCAGTAGTTACATTTGCGAATATAGTTGGCTTCACATAAAATCCTTTGGAAATACCTTCAGGCATTCCTAGACCACCAGAAATCAAAATAGCACCTTCATTAATTCCAGATTCAATATATTTACTAACACTTTTTTGTTGTCTTAAACTTACCATAGGCCCACATCTTGTATTTTCTTCTAAAGGATCACCCGGATGGTAAGAATTATTTTTTTCCGCTATAATTTTGTAAACTTCATTACTCATAGACTCTGGGATAATAAGTCTGGTTAATGCTGAACATGTTTGTCCGCTATTTTGATGGCAAGCCCCTATGGCTTTTTTTGCTACTAAAATCGGGTCTGCATCATCTAGGGCCACATTCGCACTTTTACCGCCTAGCTCTAATGTTACTCTCTTGACTGTAGGTGCTGCGGCTTCACTTACAGAAACTCCAGCTCCTGTTGAACCGGTGAATGAGACCATATCTACTTCCGGATGACTCGACATATAATTCCCAATTTCAGACCCGTGTCCCGAAACTAAATTAAAAACTCCAGGAGGTAATCCTATTTCATGTAAAATATCTGCTAAAATAAATGCACTTAATGGGGCTTCCTTTGATGGTTTTAATATCATTGTACATCCAGCAGCAATTGCAGGAGCAACTTTACCAATTATCTGGTGTAGAGGAAAATTCCAAGGTGTAATAAATGCGCAAACTCCAATCGGTTCTTTACAAATAATTGAGTTTCTTACTTTTTCTTCCCAATCAAAATTTTCTAGAATTTTTGCATAACTCCTAGACACAACTCTTGGTGTACCTACCATTGCAACTCTAGAATAACCAATAGGAGTGCCTACCTCAGCAGTAATAGTCTGAGCAATCTCTTCTCCTCTTTCCTTCAGTGCATTTGAGAGGGCATTCAGAATATCTATCCTCGATTCTATACTACTTTTTGACCAAGACTCAAAAGCAATTCTTGCAGCAGAAGCTGCTTTGTCAATATCTTCTACGGAACCAACTGGAATTTTTCCAATTATTTCTTCCGTTGCAGGGTTAATTACATCTATATTTCCAGTTCCCATTGGTAGAACCCATTTCCCATCGATATACAGTTGGTCTCGTGTATGCATGGACAGTGCGAGGAGTACTTACTTTAGATATTCACGCATTCTAATAGTGAATACCTACTCGGATAATCATGACTATTACAGTCGAACATCTACCTAACAGTGTGGCTTTGGTCACTTTATCTGCAGAAACATCAAGAAATGGATTAAATATGGAATCTATAAAATCAATGTCAGATGTTATAGACAACTTACTTGAAGACTCATCAATAAAATCAATAGTAATGACTGGAACTGGGAAATTCTTCTGTTCTGGAGCTGACATAGACTCATTTGCTTCCGCAATAGATGACGGCAGTATTTCTGATTTAGTGGGTGGTCTGACGTCAATCCTTCATCCTATGGAATTGAAAATTCGTGCCTCTGAAAAAATCTTTGTTGCAGCAATAAATGGTTCCGCAGCAGGCGGGGGTTTGGGTTTAGCTTTGTGTGCTGATTATAGGATATGTGTCCCTGAAGCAAAATTAGCCGCAGCATTCTTCTCTCTAGGATTGTCTCCTGATGGCGGCACTACGTGGTTACTCCCTAGACTTGTTGGAACACAACGAACAAAAAAATTCTTTTTTGAAAATGAAGTATGGAGTGGAGAAAAGGCATTAGAATATGGTGCCGTTGACGAATTAGTCGAATCTGAACAACTTCTAGAATGCGCAATTAAAGTAGCAGAAAAATGGGGGAATTGGGCAGAAGCAAGTCGTAGATCTACTAAACAATTAATCGATGCTTCAACATCTACTTTCATGGAAACTCAACTTGAGTTCGAAAAACTACTAATCACTAATTCATCTTTAACTCCTGATTTTGCAGAAGGAGTTTCTGCATTTTTAGAGAAGAGAAATCCGATTTTTGGTGAAGAATGAATTCTATTACTCAATCCTTCTTAAGTTAATAACTCCGTACATCAAACTCAAGATACATGCTAAAGCTGCAAGATTTGAGATAATTATAGAAATCGAGCCAATAATCAAACCATAAATTAGCCATAACAATAATGCAGTACAAATTAAGTATAGTGTCGGTAATGAGATTCCTTCATGTTTTTTCTGCTTCCAAACTTTCTCTAATTGAGGTATCCAAGCAACAACTCCAAGTGTACCAGCAATAATGCCTATCGATTCAACAATAAGACTAGCCATTTGAACACCTATCTTGGCAAGTCATCCCTTTCTTTCTTGCCATTTTCATCCCAGATATAAATTCCTTTATTCGTTTTTTTACCTAAACTGCCTTCTAAAACCAAGTTATTTAACAATGGATGAGGTCTATATGATTCATCATTGAAAGATTCTGCCAAACTATTCAAGATATCTCTTCTTACATCCAGTCCTACTAAGTCTGAAAGTTCCAAAGGCCCCATAGGATGCTTATATCCAAGCTTCATTGCAGTATCGATATCGCTGGCAGATGCTACTCCTTGAGACAACATCTTGATTGCTTCGTTTCCGATAATTACTCCTAATCGACTAGTCGCGAATCCTGGAACATCGTTGACTAGGATTGTTTCTTTACCTATTTTTAGGCCTATTGACTGAGCCAATTTGATAGTTTCTTCAGAGCATTTCTCATGTTTCACTAACTCGAGAAGTTTCATTATAGGTACTGGATTAAAAAAATGCATACCAATTACTCTTTCAGGACAGTTAGTAACATTTGCAATCTCTGAAATTGGTAAACTGGAAGTATTGGTGGCAAGTATTGCATGCTTTGGTGCTAATTTATCAATTTTCAAAAAAATCTCCTTTTTCAATTCCATAATTTCTGGAACTGCCTCTATAACCAAGTCAACATTTTCTAGCGCCTCCGATATCTCATAACAAGATTTTAAATTCAGACTCCACTCTTCTTTCTCATTTTTCCTTGTTTTACCTTTTTCTATGCCTTTATCCCAAAATGCAAAAATTCTTTCCATCCCTTTATCCAAACTTTCAGGAAAAGCATCAAAAATCTTGGTTTGCAACCCACTTTGTGCACAAACTTGAGCTATGCCAGAACCCATTGTCCCAGCCCCTATGACTGCCACAGTGCGCACTTGCATACACATACGTAATGGGCATAGTCAATAGGTATTGCTCACTATTCTCTTCCATATGCTGCTAGAGCCGACTGAAATAGCCTTTGTCTTGGTACATCATGTTCTAGGAAACATGTAAATGGTGCAACATCTTTCAATAACTCTATCGCACTTACATATGCTCCATAGATGAACGGGTCAGCTACTTCTGTTTCAGGAATATTAATTCCAATTTTTTCTAGCCCTTTTCTAGTATCTTCATCCCATATTGCATATGTATGATGGGTAAAATGTAAGTATGCTGAGAGTCTTTTAAGATCAGATCTGGGGTTTTCTGTAAAGCTATCTAGTAGAAGGGTGTCCGGATATCTAATTGCATATAGTGCTAATTTTACTTCCCTAGTTGTTTCTTCTCGCCATTCCCTTTTTTCTAGCCCCATCCATTCATCAATCATATCTAACATGTTATTATCATATGGTTTTTTCACCATATACAATAATTTCTCATATTCTTCGGCATTTTCTTTTGCAGAATGATGATGTTCATAGAATAATTCGGTCAATCTATCAAAGAATGGTTTACACTTTTGTTTATCAAAGGCTAATAAGGCTACATGTTGCATATAATCACCAACCAACAATCATTTACCTTTCCATTCGCGATATTGGATCCATTCTTGTTTCATGTAATCATTCATCAGTTTATGTTCATCTTCTTCTGTTGGTAATACGCTGACTAGATATTCTTTATATTCTTCATCAGAACCTTCGAACTTTTCACCCTTAATTGTATAATTCTTTCCAGCATAGTTGCCTATTCCTCTATTAAATTTGTCTGATGGTATGAAAAGTTCAGGCTCACCTTCTTTCCTAGCAGCACTAATCCTTCGCATCTCTTCACGAAGTTCTTGGAAATATAAATCTCGACTGGCTTCATTTAAGTGCTCTCTATCTGCTTCAATATCACTCTCTCTTTCATCATATCTTCCTTTAACGCCATAAACATAAGCCCATTGTGCACTAGTAGAATCGTCAGTACCAAACAAATCTAGACCAGTACTAATCCACTTATTCAAATATTTTTGTAATAATTCACAAGGTATTACTCCTTGTTTAACAATCCTTCTTAGTCCATTTGCTCCAGTTCCAAGATGGAATGACTCTTCTTTAAGCATGGGCCCCATTGATGCTGCAAGTGGTTTGAATGAAGATGTGCTGAGCATCTTAAGTTGATATTTCCCATCTCTATCTATAAAATGCGTAAAACAGAAGAAATCAAGCCAGTGATCTATTGGGGCATTGAATGAACCTAGAATTCTTGTTCCATCTTGAGCATTTCTCTCCAGTAGTTTTGCTGCTTCTCTAACTCCTTGTTCACCAAAATAAGTGCATAATAGGTAGGCCATTTGCCAACCATGTCTCTGTTCTTCACACATAATTCTTAATGCAGATTTTTTATCATATTCCGTTGGTGCAGTAGCTAAAAGATGATTTTGTTGTTCTACACTCGCAAATTCTGTATCTCCTTGTACACTAACCATGCTAATTATTGCATCTCTAATATTCTGTTGTGGTATCTGCATCCTTCTTTCCCACTTTGGCATACCCTTGAAATCTCCAAACTCAATAGAATCTCCGGCAGTATCCCAGTCAAATTTTATATCGAATCTGTAATCTCCTAACCAAGATGGGTCAAAACCAATTCTTGTTTGCCATTCATTGAAGTCTCTAATCCATGCCTCAAAGTTCGGGGTATATCCTTCTACTATTTCGCTACCTGACATATATTTGCCGGAGCGATGTTAGTATATGAATAAATGTACATTTGGCACAGAATATTATTTCCCTTTGAACCTAGGTGTTCTACGCTCAACATAGGATGCTATTCCTTCTTTCGCATCTTCCGATTGGAATAGATCTGACTGTAATTCTCTTTCTAATGCCAAATGGTATTCAAGAGGTATTTCAATACCACTTTGTACACTACGTTTGATATTTCCAATAGCTTTAGCAGCTGCTAGAGGCAAAGTAAATTGTCCGGCATAATCCAATACATCCATTCTAAACTCATCTAAACTGATACTATCATATATGTCATGAACTAAACTCATATCTCTAGCTTCTTCGAATGAGAATTTTCTTCCTGTGACCATTATTTCCATTGCTTTTGCTTTACCAACTAGTCGTGATAATCTTGCAGTACCTCCAGTTCCAGCTAGGACTCCCAGCGAAACTTCTGGTAGACCAATTTGGAAATTACCTTTGTGAGCAATTCTAATATCTGCTGCCATAGCAATCTCTAGGCCGCCTCCAACTGTATGTCCATTGAGTGCAGCAATAACTAATTTTGGAGTTTGCTCAAGGCGAGATAGTGTTTCATTAGCATGTAGGCAAAAGAAATATTTGTATCTCGGAGATAATGTATTGAGATAGTTTATACTTGCTCCTGCTGAGAAAAATTTCTCGCCATGCCCTGTTAATAATATTACAGAGACATCTCCGTCAAATCTTGCATTAAGAATTGCCTGATCTATGTCTTCCCACATTTCTCGAGTATAAGTATTAACAGATGTTCTACCTTCTTCAAGAGGTTTTCCATCAGTGTCTGATATCAGTTCAATAATGGCTATGCCGTTTTCAGTAACGCCATAATTCACTAGTTTGTTGGGCATAGGCTCAAGGTCTGGCCATGAAGTCATGTATGTCGCACAGACAATTCGTTAATGAAAGAAACGGAATCAGAGTAATGCTAATTTTAAGCATCAGATTCACTGAATGAGAGGTTTGCACCGCCTTTTCTAACTTCATTCCATTGTTCAGCTATATGGTTAGCTTTATCGCTGGGTTCCCATAAATCTCTCTTCAAAGATTCTCTAAATGGCATCCTATGAACTATCCGCCCATCTTTCAATTTCTTTTTCCTCAACATAGACAATTTAACAAGAGGCCAAAGTGATTTTCTGAAAATGCCGGGTTGATATACCCACTTCATAAAACTCAACCCATCTCCCTTCTTTTCTTGATCTCTCATCCAATATTTTGCTATAAATTTAAATCCTCTATCTCCAACTCTGTTCATTAAGAATCTATTTATTGCACTTATTTTGATCAAAGGAACAAGTCTCTTCCTTACTTCAACCTCATAGTCACATTGATTGAGAATCGATTGTGCTGCTAGAACTCCGCTAGTAATTGCATACCTCATACCAAAACCCCACATGAAATCTTGCAAGCCTCCTGCTTCTCCAACATATATCTTATCTTCATGAATATATTTTTTTGGTAAACTGAAATCCCCCTTCCCACCAACTCTTTTGATAGGTATCCTATTCAATTCGTAGTTTGACTCATACCAAGCTATGGTTTCATTAAGATATCTCCCTGATTTCTTTTGTTTTCTCCATAAACATGTACAAATCAGCCCTACTCCATCAATTATTATCAGGTATGAATAGGCGCCCGGTGCCAATTTATCATTCAATTGGAAGGCTACATGGTTTGGATGATCCGTATGGAAGATTTCTCCGAAAGCAAGTGCACTAGAGTCTTTTGGGCCTGCTGCTACGATATCGCAGTCATCAGGACTAACTTTAACTCCATAGTGAATTTTTGCACCGGCTGAAATTGCCATCCGTTTGAACCCTTGATCTATGCAATGTTCGTCTGTTCCTCTCTCCACAACTCTAAAAGCTGTACCATTAGTTATTGGATTTGTAATGACATCATCGGGATGAATCAAATCAATTATATCAAATGCATTTGATTTGAATTCTTCTGGTTCCAGCCCCCAGTCTCTCATTTCATCAAAAAAGTCAATTTCACTTGTCCAATTCTCAATTCCTTGAAAATCACCATCAAATCTTGCACCGCTATTTTTACGTATCTCGTGAACATGAACTTCTTTACCTGCCTTGGCGAGTATTGTCGCTGCAGCAAGGCCTGATAGACCCGCCCCCAAGATGTCAATCCTCTCCTTCACGCATTTGCGTATGAGGTATATTGTTTGAAAGGTTTGGTCATTTACAATCAAAGAGTTCATCCGATAATTTGTACTCGAACCGTTCAGAAGCGGGTTACTCAGATGTCAAAAGAGGAAGTAATCATTAGAATAGAAGAGGATCAACTCGATCCAAACTTTCTTCGTTCTTTATTGAATATTGAAGGATGTGGAAGTGTAGTTTCATTTGTAGGATTAACAAGAGGTGACGATAATGGAATCAAAGTCAAGAGACTTGAATTTGATGCTTGGGAAAATAAATTAAATCATATTCTCTCAGATATTGCCAAAACTTCTATAGATAAATTTAGCGTCAAATCAGTTTTAGTTGCACATAGAATTGGCATAGTTGAACCATCCGAGCCTATAGTCTGTATTCATGTCGGCTCGAAACATAGGGAGGCCGGCTTCGAAGCTTGTTCTTGGTTAATTAATCAACTTAAATTAGAAGCACCATTGTGGAAAAAAGAAGTAAGATCTGATGGTGAAATTTGGAAACAAGGTCTTGGATGATTTTTATCTCAGATTTAACTTCCGTTTATCTGAATAATGAGTACTCTCTCCGAAGATTACATGAGCGTCGATGAATTAAAAGATTCATGGTCTGCTATCGTTGATGTTGGTAGTAAAGATGTAGTTTTCCGTGAGGCGATTGCTACAGGAGTTTTGGAATTGTCATCTTCAGGTATTAATGCAGTTAAAGGACGTTCAAAAAAAGGTGATGTCAGAGAAATTTCAACTATTGCATCAATTCAGGCGGTAAAAGAAACTCCAAGAATCTTACCTCACTGTCACATTATCCCAATTGAAGGTTGCTCTGTAGAATGGAATATTGAAGGTTCTAATCTTAGATGTACGGTTACAGTTCGAACTCATTGGATGACAGGAGTTGAAATGGAAGCATTATGCGGAGTTAATGCAGGATTACTATGCGCATGGGATATGTTGAAATCTATTGAGAAAGATTCAGATGGCCAATATCCAGAATCTAGAATCACCAATGTTCAAGTTATAAAAAAGAGCAAAGGAGACCAACATAATTGAATGCTGATTACTACTCCGAAGTGATATGACAACAGCCGAATTAGAGAAATACTTTCTTCAAGCCACTGAATCGGCTGCAATTGCTGCATCAAAATGGATAGGTAAGGGAGATGGTAAAGCGGCCGATGGTGCTGCGGTAGAAGCTATGAGAGCAGTATTTGATACTGTGCCATTTGATGGACGTGTTGCAATTGGAGAAGGAGAGAGGGACGATGCTCCAATGTTGTGGATTGGTGAACCCTTGGGTTCATTACAGGGAGATGCTAATTCACCTGCAATTGATATTGCAGTAGATCCGCTGGAATGTACTAATCATGTGGCTTACAATTTACCTAATGCTATGGCAGTACTGGCAGCAGCACCAAGAGGGGCTCTATTACATGCACCTGATTGCTACATGAATAAAATCTCAGGTTCTGCAGAGTTAATGGGAGAGATTTCCCTAGATGCCTCAACTTCTTATAATATTGAGGCCACTTCAAATGCTTTAGATAAACCTATTAATTCTCTAAATGTTGTTGTCATGGATCGTCCACGTCATAAAAAATTAATTAAGGAATTGAATGATTTATCTGTCAATGTTGTTTTAATTGGTGATGGTGATATCGCTGCTGCTTTGAATGCTGCAGACCCTAAATCAGAAATTGATTTGTTGATGGGTATTGGAGCTGCACCCGAGGGAGTAATTACTGCCACTGCTTTAAGAGGTATGAATGCACCTTTCCAGGGTCGTTTGGTTTTCAAAAATGAAGGACATAGGTCTAGGGCCGAGGAAATGATTGATGGAGACATTGAAAGATTGTGGGATAGAGATGACTTATGTTCATCTGATGATGCATTGTTTATAGGAACCGGAGTTTGTTCAGGACGTACAAAAGGAGTAACTCTAGAAAATGGAAAATATTATGTTGAATCGGAAGTTATTGATGTGTCAAATGGAATTCATAAATTTGTCCAAGGTTCTCACGATAGTTGATTGTTTCTGGAATGCTTAAGCGATGCCTTCATTTCCTATAGCCTTCACGTTGGCTTGAGGTTAGTATATGGATACTCAACTACTTGAAAAAACAGCACGTGAACTAGTTGCGGCAGGGAAAGGAATTCTTGCTGCGGATGAAAGTAATGGAACTATGTCAAATAGACTTGAGGCAGTAGGAGTTTCTGCTTCACCAGATACAAGAAATGCCTATAGAGCAAATCTTTTTTCAACAAATGGTTACGAAAAATACATCAGTGGAGTTATATTGTTTGATGAAACTATAAGACAGAAAATGCCAGATGGTAGGAATATCCCTGATGCTTTGACTTCTTTAGGCGTATATCCGGGTATTAAGGTAGATACAGGAGCTAAAGATTTAGCAAATCATGCAGGCGAAAAGATTACTGAAGGGCTTGACGGATTAAGAGATAGGTGCGAAGAGTATTTTTCAATGGGCGCAAGGTTTGCTAAATGGCGAGCAGTAATCGAAATCGGAGATGGCAAACCATCAGCAGCGTGTATTTCAACAAATGCTCATGCATTAGCTAGGTATGCTTCAATATGTCAAGAGCAAGGATTGGTCCCAATTATTGAGCCAGAAGTAATTATGGCAGGAGATCATGATGCTCAGACTTGTTACGATATAACATCATCGATTTTGTCTGCCACTTTCGAAGAGTGCCGGATTCAAGGAGTTCATATTCCCGGCGCTTTACTTAAGCCAAATATGATAATTGCAGGTACTTCTTGTTCCGAACAAATAACTCGCTCAGAAGTAGCTGAAATGACAGTTGATTGCTTGACAAAAAATGTCCCACATAACCTTCCAGGTATTGTTTTTCTTTCCGGAGGTCAGTCTGATGAAGATGCAACTGCTCACTTAAATTTGATGAATGAAATGGATATTATTCATCCTTGGCAGTTATCATATTCATTCGGTAGAGCATTATTGGCTAATGCTTTGAAAACATGGGCTACTGGAGATAATGAAGGCAGCCAATCAGTATTTTTACACCGTTCAAGGATGAATAGTCTAGCAAGAACCGGAGATTGGAGTTCAGAACTAGAAAATAAATAAATTATTTTATTTATTCTTGCCTTTCTTGAGATCCAGGACGTAATTGCCATACGCATATTTCATAACGTCCGGAAAGTGCACCGCCCCTCTTAGTAGTTGCAATTTTCATAATGTCTTTATCTTTTGATAATACATTTCCTAACTGTTGGGGAGTTGTTCCATGTCTCATAGTTGAGTTGACATGTTCTAATATTTCAGTAGTATTTGCTTCACCCTTAGTGTCAAGGAATTTTTTAATTTTTTGTCTTAATCTAGTTGTTCTCATATTTTAATCTCCATTATTTTTTGGCTGTTTTTCTTTCATGATGTAATACCCATTCGTCGGTAGCCCATTCCGACAAAGGGGATTCTTTCCCAATAACTCCACTTTTCATAATTCTCCCAATTCTAATGATTTTTGGATCTGATTCTAAGATAGCTGCAATATCATAATTATCTTCTAAGTGAATATTTTCGGATAGCCATTTTTTGATTTCAATCGTATTTCGGGGTTTTTCTGAAAGATGTTTTTTGACTAAATCGCGAATTATTTTCGTATCCATGATTCTCATCTCTCATTCTACCGGCTTCGACTGCCGGTTCGATATAGGTAGGGCGACGGGGGGTAATATAACGCTTCTGCAACTTATTGTTCAATTTAGTTACATATAGTTGCACTAATCTTGGTACTTTTTGTGTTATTTTTCAGTGTTAAAATGGAACTAGTTATTTTTCCACTAGAAATGTGTAACAAAATGTAACTAAAATAGATAATTTAATACATAGTTTTGAAGTGGTTGATTACGGAGATGGTCATTGGTGTCAGAAGGTTCCGAATTTGGCCATATGCACAGTTTCATTTCCACACCTACAAAAATTCGTAGTAGATATCGCCGTAGATTGCTAAATAGATTATCAGAAGGTGGAGAAACAGTTTCTGTTTTAGCTAGAGACATTGGTCTACAGATTCCTCATGCTTCTGCCGAGTTGAGAAAATTAAGAAACGAGGGGCTGGTCTCAAGTGATCTGGTTGCAGGTAGTAGAGGAGCATATCTACATCTAACTGAATTAGGTTGGAATAGAATCAGATCAGATGAGAAATCTAGAGCTCTAGAAGCACTCCCTCTTCCCTCTATGCCTGGTAAATTTTGTATTCTAGATAAAGACGGAAGCAATCTTCTAATGGGAATTTCCTCCATTCCAAAGTCCCCAATGATCCTTATCCCCGATAGACCTCCGGATTACGAAAATAATTCCGATGACTCCATAGGAAATGAAGGGGTTCGTTGGAATTGGGCAGTTTTCAAAGAAAAAGACCCTAGATGGTTTGATTTACAGAGTATGAAAGTAATCCAGACTCCACCTATCTCGATAGATCCGGGTAAAATTGATACATATTCGGCTCAATCTTCCGTAATCGGAATTATTAGAGCCACTTTGATAAATGAAATGAGTCAATTGGCAATGACTCTAGGTACTTGGTATGATATGCCTACATCAAGACAAAAACCACCACTAAACGAGAACACTTTCCATCGTGGAGATTGGATTTTAGGAGAATGCCATAAATTAAGTCAAGAAATAAGGCCTAAAGTTCCAATAGTCGCTATACTTCCTGACAGTCTTTCTAGAACTATGCTAATTAGGACTACTAGAATAAATTCTTTAGTTATTGCAAATTTAGGAGGTCTCGACTTAATTGGGGACCCTTACCCATTATCTTCTCTAGATATATGGATTCAAAAGGCACATCCCAGACTTCCCGAGACAGAATTAAAAAGAAGAGTACAATCTCTTAAAGATAGAATAATGTCTACTCGAAAAGTTAGAACAGATGATTCTACTTGGAGAAAATTTAGAAGAGACTGGGGGGGCAAATCTTTCACGGTCGAAGAATCTAACATTAGAAATTTAGATACCAGAGGTCTCGGAAATTTTGCTCTCGAGTCGTTAATGAGTTGGGTTATTTCAGAAGATAATCGCCCCCCACTTGTATTAGAAATTGATGAAAATTTTCCTGAATCTAAAATTTCTTCTATACTAATTCATCCCAAATTAAGGATTTTAATTAAAGATAAGATATGCTCTATAACACAATCTTCCAATCTTCTCTATAATGATAGCCTTAGACCACTTCCTTGGTTGAGACTCAAAACCTCTAATGAAGAAATAATCTCTCTTAAATTAATTGATAGTTTACCAACTATTGTAGAAAATAATGAGGATTCATCCTCTTTAGAAATCAATCCTTGGAAATTAATTGGTTTGGATAAGTCTTACAGCCCTAAATTTGAAGAACTAGAATCTGGATATATTTCAATGATAAAATCTGCAATTTCTCAATTCCCAAGCGGTAATGAGGAATGGGCTAATCAGATGGAAGCAAGATATCCTCTAGCAGCCTGGATTGCTTCACCAAAGGCAACTAGATGGCCAAGATGGCAGCGATTAAGAGAAAGATTACCAATTGAATGGCTAATATTATTTGATATCGATCATATACCTCTAGATAGAATTGCAGAACTTGCTGATCAGGCGAATGAAGAAATTCTTGATTATTTTGCTGAAAGATTAGGACAAAAAATAAGAGAAGATAATCAAACAACAATTAGGACACGTCCTGCAATCGATTTCATAGAGGCATCTTCTGGCACATCTTGGGTCGCTGCACAATTTTTGACTAATGCCGCATGGGTTCCTGAAGATCTTCACAATGATTTAATTCAATGGTCGCTAGAAGCCTGGATTTCTTCACCGCCAAAGAAATCCTTGCCTGCTCTTCAAGGTGTATCTTGGTTATTTAGTTCAGGACGTAATCCAAATGCAGACTTCAAAAAGGTTCTTGAAAAAATAATATTCAAAGCACAAAGTCTTCCTAAAAATCACGATTTGAAGATTTGGGCATCATTAGTTAATTATTCTATAGATGGTAGAGAACTTTCGAAAGAAGAATTAAATTTTATAATAGAAAGGTTGCCTTATGATTGGTGGGCTCCTATCTCATCAGATATACTATTGAAAATGCTTAGTACCGATGAATCTAATGAATGGTTATTTTCTCATCCATATCCTTGGCCCGCCTTAGTTTTGAGGCCTATTGGAGAACCATCAAATGCTCCGGGATTAGAAAATCTTTCTCATCCTGGATTCAATTTAGAAATCTATTCTCTACTCGTTCGTCGACTCAGAGGTCGTAGAGGAAGAGATGAATTACCAAAATCAGCAGATTCATTATTGGATTTATTAGATGCCATTGAATCCTCAATAGATAGTACTCCTCCATTAACTGGAAGAACGCATTCACTTTCCGGTTGGTTAGCTCAGCCTATAGAAAAGTGGCCAGATTTTTCTTCTCAAATTATATTTGATGGAGATCCAATTATAGGTGAAAGGTTACTTTCAAGAAAAACTGGTTTCCATGAGAATATCAGTTCAATCAATCTATAATATTAATTTTTTATTACAAATCACCATTTTTTGGAATCGATGAGTTATTGAATGAATATCTCTTAGAATATCTGCCCAACTGGCAACACCGAGTTGACAAAACCCCCAGCCGGAGGTGATAGGATGAAACTCGGTACCACAGATTTGGGTCTCCGTCTGTCGAAGACCAGAGTGACGATTTGTGAATAATTGAAGAGATTATTCCTCTAAGGATGACCTCTGGCGCAATACAGACGGTATGGATTATGTAAGGTCCCCTGTTGACCGAAAGGGATGATTCTAGGGACTACCCCATAATCCAACATACGTCCTAGGGTGGGGTCAGGAACCAGAGTACGAAAGTACGGTGAAAGGTTCCGTTACACCCTGGGGCACACTTCTTCTCCGCAGTTCTCAAGTCATATGTATATCTCTGAACGATTGATGAGCAGTATCGGACTTGTTGGGGGGACTTTCGAATTTTTCCATATTGGCCACCAGAAATTGATAAATTCTTGTTTATCAAATTGCGATATTCTTGAGATTTGGGTCCTGTCAGATACAATTGCTCAACAAAAAGATCCTAGAATTTCTACATGGAAAGAAAGATGTGAATTGATTAAAGAAAGTCTTTCTGAGAATCAATCTTCTAGAATCACTTTCCATGAATTATTAGACGATTTTGGTATTGCAATTTCCCATGAAAAGGCTACTAAGATTTTCTGTACTAGTGAAACACTTTCAACTTGTCAAATAATTAATGAAAAACGTATTGAGGGTGGATTGATGCCATTGTCAATAATCCTAGTACCGCATGTTTTATCTAAAGACGGAGCCATTATCTCTAGTTCAAGAATTAGGGAAGGTGAGATAGACAGAGATGGTGAGTTTTGGATAAGAGATGCTGATATTAGTTCAAACCTGTACTTGACAAAAGAGGTAGAATCTATGTTAAAAGATCCTTTTGGTAAATTATTTCCAGGTCCCGAAGATGATCATTCAATAGCTATTACCAATGCATTGGATTTTCTTGAAGATTTCCATTCACCTATTATCGGTGTAGGCGATGTGACAGTTAGAGCATTACAAAATGTAGGGGTTCAATCCTCTATCGGTATAATTGATGAGAAAACAAAAAGAGTGAAATGGGATGGTTATAGAGAAATCAATCAGTCTCTGTATGATAATATTATTGAATGTACAAATCCGCCTGGTATTTTAACAAAGTCTTTATTTGAATCCTGTAAAGAAGCAATCAAAAATTGGACAGAAAAGAATCAAACTACACTTATTCTTGTGAATGGCGAAGAAGATTTGACTCCGTTATTTTTACATATCATAGCTCCGATAAAATCAGCGATAATATATGGTCAACCAAGTAAGGGAGTAGTATTAAGAATTACAGGATTAGATTCTAAAACTAGATGTCAAAAGATATTATCACTTTGTGAAAAGAAAAATAATTAATTTTCTACTTTTGAATTTATGTTCAATGCAATACCAAATGCCACCATTGAAATCATAACTGAGTATACGCCTGGGTCTACCCATGTATTGTTTTGAATACTCCAAATGATGTAGAAAGAAATACCAATTACTACAAGCCAACTTGAAATAATCTCTTTCCCATTCTTTCCACTAATTAGATTATTTAGTATATCCATCCCCTTATTGGTTTTTATCCAGTTGGCAACGTCATTATTCCTTATTCCCGTAAAAAATAAAATTAATCCGAAAACAGCAAAAATTGCATCATCAAGAATAAATCCATCATCATAAGGGACAAAAGCATCTCCTCCCATTCCGATGAATCCTATCCAAGCAACCTTGTTTCCTGCTTGCCCTGCTCCACCTCCAAACATATTGATTAGAGATAATAAAATAATCCATGATCCTAGCATTAATGCTGCAGTTGAAATCATATTGCTTGGCTTTGTTAGAGCCTCATTCCAGTCTGTCTGAGCCATGTTTATCACACCGGCGACTTACCCTTTTGGTTTAACGCTTTCATTTATGGACTGAAGTCACAGTCTGCCTTGTAACATGTACTTTCCTTGTGCTGCTTCTTCTATTAGAGGCTCATTTTCACTCAAAGTCTTAATTGAATCAATGCCTTTTGGTATTGCAGAATTTACTTGTTTACTTCTTCCTCCCCTGCCTTTACTTACGTTTCTTGCCATAATCAAACCTAGTGTATCTAATTCATTTAGTAAAGTAGAAATTCTTCTTGGTGTCAGTGCTTCAATATTGATTTTCATGCATGCTTCAGAATAGGTCCTAACTATTTCTCCTGTCGATATATTTCTTAACCCATTTTCCTCATTAATTATTATACAAAACAATACTAATTTTTGGTGTAAAGGCAAAGTTCGTAGGACTGGAGTAACTTGATCATGTTCAAGTTGTGATTGAGCTAGACGAACGTGTTTAGGATCGACTTTATTTTGAGATCTTTGTTCTGCTTTTTGTACAGATATTCTCAATAAATCCAAAGCTCTCCTGGCATCTCCGTGTTCTTGTGCAGCTAGAGCAGAACACAGAGGTATTACTCCTGACTCTAGTGAATTATTTTTCAAACCCATCTTTACTCTCTCTTGAAGAATGTCTTGAATTTCTTGAGCACCGTAAGGATGGAATACAACATCTTCTTGACTTAATCTTGAACTAACTCTAGGGTCTAGTTCTTGAGTGAAATTTAGATCATTACTAATTCCAATAATACAGCATCTAGCATTTCTCAGTAGTGTATTCATATTTGTTAGGCTGTAGAGTAAACCTGAACCTGCCTTAGCAACCAAGTTATCAATCTCATCCAACACTAAAATATGCACGCCGCCCGCTCTATCCATTCTCTCAATTAGTGTTTCAAGTACTCTATCTGTAGGCCATCCAGTAAATGGTATTGGGTAGTCTCCTCTCTGTTTTAATTGACTAGCTAATGTTTGCACAACTCTATATTTTGTATCTACATTCCTACAATTTATTTCATACGTTTGAACAGGATGTCCCATTTCTTTTCCTTTCTCAAGTAATTGACTAAGTACGAATCTTGTAACCACAGTTTTTCCTGAACCTGGAACTCCATAAAGTAACATATTTGATGGTATATGGCCATTTAATGCATCAACTAGATTTCTTACTAGAGCATCTACTTCTTGTTCTCTATGTGGTAAATTACTTGGCTCGAATGCATGTTCAAACGCTTTCCGGTCTATAAATAATGAATCTTGTCCGAGTATTTTTTCAAAAATATTCCCGTCCATTTTTTCTCACCATTGTTCTACGCATACTCCAATGCACTATCGACACACTTTGAGATGGTCGCTCGACAATGGGGATTCTTGACGAGACGCTTAGAGGTAATAAGTGATTCCAAACTAAGTTGATGTGAAGGTCCGATTTAGTTGCCAATGTCATTATTAAATGAATTGACTTTTGTTTTTAAATTTCTTTAGAAATTAACATTTAATTCAGCCATTTTTAATTATTTTAATTTCACCATTTTGATTAACTTCAACCGCATCTCCGTCTTCTAACTGATAAATTTCTTTTGGCAAATTAGGCGTTTGAAATCCTTTTGAGATTTTTTTCGAGCTAGCATAATTATGTGTTACTAGAACTAGGCTTTCAGGAAACTTTTTTGAGAATTCTACTACGTCGCTAGGTGTATAATGATAAGGAAAATCTCCTATATCTGGCATCCCCATTTCAAGTATTACAATATCGGCATTTTTCGCTCTATTCTCAATCTCTATGCAAGGGCCAGAATCTCCACAGTGTAATATTTTAATTCCAGATTTATGAGTTAATTCATATCCGTGTGGGTCAGTCTCAGGAGTATGGCAAACAGGAAATCTTTCAAATTTCCAATTAGTTCCCGGTAGTTCAAAATTTTCCTCTTCATACCAGTCAGCCATATCTCCAATTTCTTCTAAACTACCAGGGAATCCTACATTACATAAGTTTGAGAGTTTCTCTTTACCTCCCGGTCTGAGATATATTTTCAGATCATGTTCTAGCATAGGGTCTGAAATATATTTTCTTTCAAGCATGAAGAATGGAAATCCGAATGTATGATCTGCATGCCAGTGAGTGAATAATAAATGTTCTATGTCTGACGTTTTCATACCTTTTCTTCGAAGTTGTGTAATTAAAGTTGGAGGGGTATCAATCAAAATTTTCTCATCAATAAGAGTCAATGCATGGAGTCTCCCAAATGGGGTGAAAGCGTTTCCAGTACCCAAGAAGTCGATGCGAATCACGACTCTCGACTATACACCTAAGACTTGATTTAATCGCTCCGAAGATGATACAACTTCACTCTTCTTTAGACATCTATTCATAAACATGTTTCAACTCGGATAGTTCAACTGTCTTGAGGTGTTATGATGTCTGGCGCTCGTTCAATTTTAATTTTATATGGCTCGCAATCTGGTAATTCAGAAGAAGTCGCAATCCAAACTGGAAATGCAGCTCTGAAACATGACTTAAAGCCGACAGTAAGGGCAATGGACGAAATATCAATATCCGATATTCCTAAGCAGACAAGAGTGTTAGTTTGTTGCAGTACTTGGGGGGATGGAGAACAGCCAGATAATGCTGAGGATCTTTGGGAGGCTGCAAATAATGAAGATATCGAATCACTAAATGGTTTACATTATTCAGTATTGGCTTTAGGTGATTCTTCATACGACTTATTTTGTGAATCCGGAAAAGAATGGGATAAATGGTTTGAGTCTAAAGGCGCTACAAGAATACACGATAGAGTTGATTGTGACGTTGATTTTGAAGAGCCCGCACAGAGTTGGTCAGATTCTGTACTAGTGAAGATGGCAAAAATTGAAGACAGAGACATTCCGATTGAAACCGATGCTATTGACGAAAGTACTGTAGTTGATGATGAAATTGAAGAAGTAGTAGCAACTCCTGAAGTCAAAGAGAAACCAGTGAAGTCGGAATGGAGTGCAAAGAATCCTTACACCTCTTACTTAACAGAAAATTACATTCTAAATGGTGAAGGTTCAGGAAAAGAAACTCGACACATTGTTTTCGATTTAGGAAAATCAGGATTAGAATACAAAGCGGGAGACGCTCTTGGAGTTGTGCCAATTTGCCCACCAGAAATTGTTTCAGAACTTCTTTCAATTGGTGGTTTTACTGGTGATGAAGAAGTCGAGACAAATCTTGGAGTGTGTAGTTTACGTGAAGCACTTTCAACTAGGTATGAAGTTCACAGAGTTTCTAAAAAATGGATTGAAAATTTAGGCTCTAAGGTAGTTAGTGACGATGGTTCAATTGAGATTAGAATTGTTAGTAGAGATAGAGTTTCAACATCTGATGGGAGTTCAGTAATTAGTTGGAAAGGTTCGGGAGAGGAGGGAGATACACCTTCTGGATATTCTCAAATCATGTCACCTAATGATTCAACGGAAGTACTTTGGAAAAAATTAACTTCTGATTCGAAAGAAATGGAAGACTATATCTGGACAAGAGATTATATCGACACTCTTAGAGATTTCAGCAATTTATCATTCTCTCCTCAGGAATTTATAGATGGAATGGATCGTTTGAAGCCAAGATTATATTCTATCGCCAGTAGTCCTGAACACGAGCCAGGGACTGTACATCTGACTGTCGGAATAGTAAGATATAGTCATCACGATAGAGATAGAGCAGGATTAACAACTGGATATCTATCTGATAGATGCCTTCCTCGTGTTACTCCTATTGGAGTTTTCATGTCTCCAACAAGATCTTTCATACTCCCAGAAAATGGTGATGTAGATTGTATAATGGTTGGCCCTGGTACGGGAATTGCTCCGTTTAGAGCATTTTTACAACAGAGAGATTTGAATGGTGACAAAGGAAGGAATTGGTTATTTTTCGGCGATTGGACTGAATCAGGAGAATATTATTACAAAGAAGAAATGGATGATTGGAAAGAAAGAGGAATACTCACCAAGCATGATCTCGCTTGGTCTCGTGACAGTTCTGAGAAAGTATATGTTCAACATCTAATGAAAAAGAATGGCTCAGAAATCTGGAATTGGATTAACGGAGGCGGATATTTCTATGTTTGCGGAGATAAATCACGTATGGCTAAAGATGTTCATCAAACATTGATTGATATTTGTTCTGAGCATGGCGGTATGAATCCCGAAGACGCCAAATCATTTGTTGAAGATGTAATGATGAAGAAAGAAAAAAGATATCTAAGAGATGTATATTAATTAGCCAAATCAATCTTTTTATTCCGATGCAATCATAGTGTATCTTTGCTTGCCACAGAATGATGTTTAGGAGAGTCCTCATTGCGAATCGCGGTGAAATAGCTCTGAGAATTATTCGTTCACTACACTCTCTCGGCATAGAAGCGGTAATGATTTATGGCCGAGAAGATCGTATTTCTACACCTGTAAGATTAGCTGATGACTCAGTATATATCCCTAGAGATGACCCTTTAGCATCATACCTAGATATCGAAGCAATAGTTTCTGCTGCTAAGGATGTTGGTGCAGACGCCGTTCATCCGGGTTATGGCTTTCTAGCAGAAAATCCTACTTTTGCGAGAAGGTTATCTGAAGAGGGTATTATTTTTATCGGCCCAAGTTCAGATGTTCTAAAGCTATTAGGTGACAAGATTACAGCTAGAGAAGCTATGGTTAAGGCCGGTTTACCTGTAGCCAAAGGTTCACCCGGCCCTATTTCTAATCCGGAAGAAGCATCTTTAATCGCCACTGATATTGGTTTTCCTGTAATTATCAAGGCTGCCGCAGGAGGTGGAGGAATTGGAATGCAAGTAGTCGAATCAGAAGACGAATTTGAGTCTGCTATGAAATTATGTCAGGGTCGTGCTTTATCTGCTTTCGGAGACGATCGGGTATTCTTAGAGAAATTTATTGAAGGAGCCCAACATATTGAATTTCAAGTACTAGGAGATGGTAAAGATGCAATTCATTTTGGAGAAAGATTTTGTTCAATACAAAGAAGACACCAGAAGATACTCGAAGAAGGGCCATGGTTATCAGATGAAATCAGGAAAGAAATTGGAGATAAGGTAGTGGCAGGAGCCAAAGCCGTAGGTTATTGCGGCCTAGCAACATTTGAATTCCTCAGAGACTCTAGAGGAGATTTTTATTTCTTAGAAGTAAATCCTAGAGTTCAAGTTGAGCACACAGTAACTGAAATGATTACTGGAAATGATCTGGTTTCAATGGGAATCAGAGTTGCATCGGGAGAGCCAATAAAATTGATTCAAGATGATATTCAAATCAGAGGTCACGCGATTCAAGTGCGTTTGAATGCAGAGAATCCAATTACTTTATCCCCTTCACCAGGTAAATTATGGGAATGTCATTGGCCAGGCGGTCCTGGTGTAAGAATTGACACTCATGCACATACTGGATATGATATGCCTGCTTCATTCGATAGTTTACTTGCTAAGTTGATTGTTTGGGCACCAACAAGAGATGAATCAATTTCCAAATTAACCGCTGCTTTAAATGAAATCAAATTGTTAGGTGTCGATACTTTGATACCTTTACATCTTGCTATTTTATCTGAAAATGACTTCCGTAAAAGAGATATTACCATACATTATCTCGAAGAACACCCAAACCTACTATCGGGAGGTTAGATTTTGGATATAGTAATTGTTGGCAGTATAGGTTATGATGATATTTCTACTCCTGAAGCAGAAGGTTCTGATCTTCTAGGTGGTGCAGCTACATATGCTGGGCTATCTGCTGCATTCCATAGATCTGATGATATTTCTAATAATCCAAATATAGGAATAGTTAGTGCAGTAGGTAATGATTTTTCTCCCTCTGATCAATTAAGATTAGAATCAGCAGGTCTTAATTTGGCAGGTGTTGAAATGAGAAACGGTGATACCTTTCGTTGGTCTGGTAGGTATCAAGGATCAATGGAAGATGCTGAAACTATTTCCACCGATGTTAATGTGTTAGAAAATTTTAATCCAGAAGTTCCGATCTCTTGGACTACACCTGAGATACTATTCTGTGCAAACACTCATCCTGCAACACAAGTATCTGTTCTTGATCAATGCCCTAGTGCAATTATAACTGCTTTAGATAGTTTCATGTTGTGGATTAATTCTGAAAAGGTCAAATTATCTGAGGCACTTCGTAAGGTCGATATTGCTATACTAAATGAAGAAGAAGTTTGTGCTATTGCAGGAGATAAGAATCTCCCTCGAGCTATAACTTCAATCCAGTCTGGAGCCGCTTTGTTTGGCGGAGAAAATGCAGGTCCAGGCCCTAGATGTGTAATTGTGAAAAGAGGAAGTGGAGGGGTGATTGGCAAGTTTCCATTTGGTTTAGTTTCTCTTCCTGCATACCCAATTAGCAATGTAGTAGATCCAACAGGATGTGGCGATTCATTTGCCGGGGCTTTCTTAGCAAATATTTCTGGTAGAGAAGGTGCATTGAATGATATTGAAGTAATTCGTAATGCTCTAGTTCATGCTACAGTAACAGCTTCCTTTACCTTAGGAGGATTGGGTTGCTCAAGTATTTCAAAGTTGGAACGTGGACAATATCATGCTCGAGTAGATAGATATAGAAGAATAGTCGGATTAACTTAATTCAATCTTTTAATTCCTTTCAGATGCCCTTTATCATTACTATTAGATGTTCTACGCATTTGATTAAATCTCAGCAATGGCTGTTCACTATTCAATTCTGTTGGGCTATGTTCCTCACCTCTGGAAACCCTATTCACCACCTTCTCTAATGCATCTTTCGCTGAAGAAGGTTCGGTAGTATTTATTTTCCTAAGTCTATTATTTATGTCTGCTTGATGTTCTTGATCACTTCTAATTCTTAGATGTTGTTTTGACTGAAATCTTGCCCCCTCACTTGCTTCAATACCGTCAGGATCACCATATTCTGATGAATAATCTAATTCTCTCCTCTCATAATTACGATGTCTTGGAACTAGTAATCTTTCAATCAGACTCAATGTGCTTTTCTTCTTTACAGGCTGCTTTCTTAAAGTAAGTCTTCCACCCCCATATGAATTTGCAATTCTAGATAATCCGGGGTATTCTCCTAAATCGGTCGGTGCAGGCAGAGATGCAATAATTTCTGCTTTTCTATGTAATGACTGTTGTGCTTTTGCTCTTTTTACTAAACCTGGTCTACATTCATTTCTGACTGCTTCATCAGTAGGTTCTGGCAACGATCTTGAATAATTATTCATAGGGCTGCGATTCAGTCCATTTGCAACTCTAATCATTTCAGCACTTGACATACTTCTTTTTACATTCTCTTCTTCTGTAGAATATTCTGAACCAAAAATTGAATTTATATGTTCATTATCTTGATAATTATTTGAAATATATTGTTCAGGTGCGATAGTTTTCTCAGGAGATAAATAGTTTACAGGTTCATTAGATGATGATTTGGCAGGTTCAGAATCGAAAAGACCTCCTGCTCCAAATCCAAATCCGAAAATATCTGTTTCCATTGTTTCCGTGGCATCTTCTAGCGATGACTGTAAAAGACTACTGGGTTTCTTTTCATTATACCATTCGGGTTCATTTCTACCCCAAGTCTGCTCATAAGCAGAGGGCTTTTGAATAACTTCATTATAGCCCATATCTGGAATTATAGGTTTACTAAATTGGTCTTCAATTACAGAATCTTGATTATCAAATAACTGAATATTACTCTCTTCGAAATTATTTTCGAATCTCGATTCAGATATACTGGCAAAACTTCCTCCTAATTGTGAATCCACATTTACATCAGGAACTAAATCGTTAATAGAAGGTGCATTCAAAAGGGCTTTAGGAACTACATTCGCTTTATTTTCATGTCTAAACTCTCTTTCCAAAATATTTTTTGCATCTCTAACTGACTGTCCATTACTAACTTTTTCAATCATCATATGAACTTTCAATAAAACTTCTTGATCATTTAATCTTGATTGGATGATATGTCTATCGCCAATATTAGTTTCAATTACTAATGCTGGCGTTTTGAAAATAAAGTGGGATAAAACCGAAAGTCCTCCTAATAGGGAAACTGCATAACCCAATGGTGGAATTAGTATTGTGGCGCCTAGATAGCATGCCGCAGAACCCCAAATTATTATTCCTCCGGGAATTGTTGGAATATCGATACTTCTTGTTCTTGAAATAGATGCTAAATCTAATTTAATCCCTTTTCTTACATCATTGGAAAGTACTAGCTGACGCTGGGTTATTTCTATCCTGAACTTGCCCCTTACCCCAACCAAAGAGAGGTTGCCGAACGTTGCCGACTCTCCCTCATCCGGTCGGGCATTACGCCCGAACGTGTGCATCCAGCCCGCGAGTTACTCATTAACGATATAATAACTCGGTTCGTTGAGCATAAATTCATGTTACTTATTGAGGGTTTTTTCATATGCCGTTTTATTACAAAACTGTAGTCCCAATTATCCTCATAGGACTCGCATCTAATTGAGTAATAATTATTGGAGGACTGTATTCTTTCCTTGTCCAAAGTGGTACTTCCCAATCAACAGTCAAATTTTGGCCATCAATATTTTTTATTCTACCCACAATAAATTGCATATCTACTGCGGCATGTATGACGTCACCGATTTGTAAAATTCTTTTCTGAAATGGTGCTTTAGTAATACTAAATATTGATGATGTATTTTTATTCAATGCATTCGAATCAGTATGTACGACCATACAACCTCTATGCAGAGCCTCCTCTCTCAAGTTCCTTATTGCTAAGCCGACTCTATCTCCAGAAACAGCAGTTTCTACATCATCATCCATAACTTGTAAACTCCGTACGATCCCGTTTTCATCTGCGGGTAATACTTGGATTGTATCATGTTTTGAAACAGAGCCAGATTGTACATAACCTATTGCTACTAAACCCACTCCTTTCACATTAAAAAATTGGTCAACAGGTAGAATTAGTGAGGAATCTTCTGTTTCAAGATTATCCATTAAAGAAAATAATTTTTCACGAATACTGTGTTCATCGGGTAACTTTTCTAACAATTCCCAATTCTTTAGTCCGGATTGTTCTAGAATAATTCTTACTTGATCCGGATCGACCCAATCTCCAACTTGAGAATTAATAATTACCAATCCTTTCTCTATTTTAGCACATCCAAATGATACACATATTTCTCCTAATGCAGAATCAACTTTTGATATCTCGATTATTCCTACTTTAGCCACATTTAATACTGAAAGCAATGGCCTTATTTTTTCTGGATGTTTCAGAGGTCTAAGTAATGAAATAATTCCTATTTCTCCATTTCTTTCTTCTTTATGTACATAAGATTCAATATCTCTAACATCTCCTTTTTTAGCAATTTTTTTTGCTAATGATTCTGAACCAACAAAGGCAACATTGAGTACAGGCATAATTATCCGAAGAGTCTTCCCTTGTTGAAAGGAACGGTGAATTGAATTAGTAAATTGATTAACTCATTGCATCTCTAGCTTTTTGTGCAGATTTCCACAATTCTTTTTCTTCATCAGTTTTTGGTTCAAATTGAGGTATATTAATTGCTTTCATATCCCTATCGATTGCAACCATAAAGAAGAATCCCGAACATATCTCCTCACCTATCCATTCTGATCTTGACAATCTACATGAGATTACGTGTATCCCTGCGGTTCGAGGAGACGTCCAAACAACTCTTGCAGTAGTTCTAATTACATCTCCTTGATATGCCGGTCTTCTAAATTTTAATGCATCAACAGAGATAGTAACAAAGTTCCTATGAGCAAATTTAGATGCCGCCATACCTGCGGCTGTATCCATAATTGACATTAATCTTCCACCGAACAATGTGTCTAGTGCATTTGTGTCTCCAGGAAACACCTCATTTAGTTGAATTACCGGGTCTGTCGAATAGGCCTCGTTCATGTCTATCGTCCCTCTCAAATCCTCATCAAACTTGAACCCATCATATTATTTTATCAATTTAGGGACATTTTCTGACCGTTGTATTCAATCCTAGGTACCGTTTCGGATAGGCATGGATATGCCAGACTTAGTATGGGATGAGTTTCATTTTAATGACCCAGATGGGGGAAAAATCATTTTCTGGCCCCATATTCCTTGTATCCGTATGCCAGTCAAGTTACGTTCTCATTCTAATTTTCATGGTGTGGCTTTTATGACATCATCAATCGATCTTAATTCTTGGATAATGGAAGACAAACAAGAGAAAGAAAGTCCAGGAGTCCATAGAGACTCAGCCATTGCTTCAGGTACTGTTTTAGGACGTTTGATGACTGACTTGAATGAACTGGATTTAGATGGTCCAGTAATCCCTGACCCTGAACAATTACGTTTACTTTTACATGCCAGAAATTCAAGAGGAGGTCTTCCAATTTATGCAATTGAACCTGACCTTGAAGATGAGAAATGGGTTGATTGGCAAATAAAAAGTGCCGACCAACAGGTTACTTACTCTAATCTAATTTTGACATTGACAACTGGTAGGAGATGGAAAAAAACAAGAAAGAATGCAATTAAATCTGTAAAAAGTTCTAAGTTAGTGAATGCAGATATGGGGGCTGCCTCTGCATCTTGTTTGACTTGGTGGATAGAAGAACAACGAGGAATTTCTGAAGAATTACAAAATCTCAGGGATGAAAGGTTTGTTTCAAGGATTAGGGGAGCATTAGCAAATCTCAGGAATAATACGAGTAATTCAGTTTCAGAAGAATTAACTTTGATGGTCCCTATTCATCAGGCATGGTTACCTTCAATAAGAAAAGCGATTACTTCATGTATGAATGTTGAGGAGATAACTCCGGAGGAATGATTATGGATGAAACCAAAATTAATCTTGATGTTGAAACACAGACCTTTCGTTTCACTCCTTCTGAGCCAATAAATCATGAAGAAGCGGTTAGCTTGGGTGGAGGTGTTAAGTCAGGAGAATTTGTTGTAATTATTCATGAGAACCCACATGCAACTCTTGTAATTGAACCAGAAGGTTCTGTATTGGTTCATGGTATCTCAAGAACTGAAGTAGCACGTTTGGCTGTACAAGAATTATTGCTAACGCTTGGTATGTCTGATGAATGGCTTTTAGTAGAGTCCGGTGAAATGATAATTCGATTTTCCATAGGTAGAGCCGTATTAATGGATCTAGCTGCTGATCGTTTTTCTGAGATAAATCTAGATTCTAGGATAGGTGCCTTAAGAATAGAAGCAGACAGACATAAATGTAGTATTTTATTATTTAACAATGGCCATGGTATTGTCTTGAAACAGACTTCTAAAAGAATTGCTGAGATGGCAATTAGGCATTGGTCGTCTTTGTTAGATGATGAGGGCGCATTGGCGTGAGAGTATGTTTAATCACGGCCGATGGGAAGGGCCAATATTAGACCAACATATGCATTTAGATCGTAATAATAGATTTCTAGATGCAGTTTCTGAATTCATAAATTCCGGAGGAACTGCTATTAATCTAGTCCATAAACCAAATTTCTTAGATTTACCTTTGTCAATTTCTGATTATAAATCTGCATACGATGATACTATTGAGATGGCAAGAGAGATTAGAGAAAAGTTTGGAATTAAAGTTTCAGTAATTCTCGGCCCCCACCCTATATCTTGGGAAAAACAAATTCATAAAATCGGTTTACAGGAATCTACATCTTTACATCTTCAAGCAGTAAAACTCGCAATACAATATATTTCATTGGGCGATGCGGTTTGTCTTGGAGAAGTGGGTCGTCCACATTATCCTGTAGATTCAGAAATCTGGGATGCAGCCAATGATTTATTATTAGAAATTATGAAATTAGCAGCGGAAGAAGAAATTAGCATACAACTTCATGTGGAAGATAATGGTGAGAAAACATATTCAGATTTAGCAAAATTATGTGATAAGGCGGGTTTACCTAGGCATCTGGCAATAAGACATTACGCTCCAGCTAATATTCGTACAGATTTCACTCATGGTTTGAGTGTAACTGTAAGTGTTGGTAAAGATAGCATTTCAAAAATCGTAGAAAGTTTACCATATTGTAACTCTTATTGGGGTATGGAAACTGATTTCCTAGATGATAAAAACCGCCCAGGTGCTGTGCTCGGACCAAAAACAATACCCAAAAGAACTCATCAGTTGACGGAAAAATTAACTGAATCAGGTTATTCATTAGAACAGATTAATGAGATTATTGAAAATATTCATTTTAATTGGCCACAAATCCTCTATTCTTGAAAAGGAGATTTTAATTTAGGCGTAAAAGTCATTATTCCGCCTAGTAAAAATAAAACTATACACAGAGCAAAGAAATAAAATTCTCCAATTGGAACTGGTTTATCCGTTATTTCTTGAATGCCAATTCTTAGTAAAGGGCCATTGATGGGTAGAAATAGTATCATCAACAGAATTCCAACTCTCTGACGCACAAGCATAAACCTCGGATATGGTGATAACATTTGAACGGATGTAACCGAACTAGTTTAGAAAGGGCATAACCTCCGATAGATTACGCGCTTGTAGTGAAGGGGTTATCACCTGAGGTTTCCAACCTCATGTCCCGGGTTCAAATCCCGGCGGGCGCACCAAATCGAAGTATGCAAGTGAAGCATTCAAACACTATTGATTCTCCCGCAGAATATGTCGAAAGCCACTAGCCCGACTTCAGCTGAAGGCATCATAGTATCTTCGATTAGTAAAGATGCTTCAGACCTTGTTGAAGAAAGGCAAATTGTAGGTAGGAAAATCTGGAGAATTTTCCCCTATGTTACTAGATATTGGGAGAGGGCTTTAGGAGGTCTATTGGCAAATATTGGTGCAAGAAT
>MDSY01054720.1_pt1 | contig 36774 bp, 27 predicted proteins | sample 811131 | NCBI WGS metagenome assembly MDSY01 (sample SAMN05326643, study PRJNA326480) | marine metagenome | isolation source: seawater | place: Atlantic Ocean: South West | collected 2010
AGGATGTCTGAGGCTCGAAGAGCCGAGTTTTATGACTCCCCGTTAGCCCGAGCAACGCAGCGAACCCGAAGGGCCGCGTAGCCGGGTGCCCCGGGGGATCGCTAAGGGGGGGCTGGGCAAGCAGCCCCCCTTAGCTCGCCGGCAAAGGCGAAAAACGAAACAGACAGCAGCTCAAAAACAGAACCCCGCAAATAAACGTACGCGGACGCGAACATCACGCCAAGTCTACTTATCCCCCACCATAACCCTGCCTGATCCCCCCACAAACAGCCCCATCCAGGTCTAGAATCGGAGCAAAACAACAACAAGGAAGCTCCAAGATGACGTTGCGCCTTCACACCCTTACCCTCGCCGGGCTATTCAGCCTGGCCCCTCTGGCGTTAGCCACCAACTACTCCGCACCGGAACAACTGGTCGCCCCCTCTCCTTTCAGGGGCGTGCACGGTCTGGCCGTCGACAAGCAGGGTCGTCTGCTCGCCGGCAGCGTGGTCGGCGCCAGCCTGTATGAAGTCGACACCGACAGCGGCGAAGTACAAACACTGATCGGCCCCAATGACGGTCAGGCCGATGACATCGCCATCGGGCCCAATGGCGAGATGGCCTGGACCGGTTTTTATACCGGCAAAGTCATGTACCGGGAGAACGACGCCGCGCCTATCCAGGTGCTGGCAACCGACCTGCCCGGCATCAACTCCCTGGACTTCAACGATGAGACCGGCGCGCTCTACGCCAGCCAGGTGTTCCTCGGTGATGCCCTGTGGGAAATTGATCGCACAGGCGCCGCGCCGCCCCGACTGATCGGTAAGGAACTCGGTGGCTTCAACGGCTTTGAAGTAGGTACCGATGGCTGGCTGTATGGCCCGCTGTGGTTCAAAGGCCAGATCGTGCGCATCAATCCGGCCGATGGTGAGGTAAAGGTCATCTCCAGCGACTTCAAGATCCCCGCAGCCGCCAACTTCGACTCCAAAGGCAATCTGTACGCCGTGGACACCTACCGTGGCCAGCTCAGACAAGTCGATCTGAATAGCGGTGAAACCCGGCTGGTTGCGCAGCTGGAGAGTTCGCTGGACAACCTGGCGCTGGATGCCGAAGACAACATCTACGTATCCAACATGGCCAACAACCGGATTACCCGCATCAACCCCGAAACCGGCGAGCAGCACCGCCTGGTCAACGGCGAGCTGGCAGTGCCGGCCGGGCTGACTCTTTCCGAAGACGGCAAGACCCTGTACGTGGCCGATGTCTTCGCGCTGCGCGCCGTGGATACCGACAGCGGTGAGGTGACCGATCTGCGCCGTGCGCATGGCTCCGATGCCGAATACCCGATCAACGTTGCACTGGGCCGTGAGCGCCTGCTGGTTACCAGCTTCTCGACCGGCACCTTGCAGACCATCAGCCGCAGCGACAACAGCACCCAGGCGATGGTCCACCACCTCAATGCGCCCTCCGCCGCAGTAGAACTGGAGGACGGCAGCGTGCTGGTCAGCGAGCTGGCGAGCGGCAAACTGCTGCAGCTCTCCGGCCCGGAGCTGGCGCAGAGCCGCGAAGTCGCCAGTGGACTGCAAGGCCCGGTACAGATGATCAAAAGCCGCAGCGGCCAGATCTACCTGACCCTGCTCAGCGGCGAGCTGGCGCGTCTGGACCCGGCTGATTTCAGCCTGCATACCGTTGCAGACGGCCTGCAATTGCCCGAGGGGCTAGCCGAACTGCCAGACGGCCGCCTGCTGGTAGCAGAGCCCAGTGCCCAGCGGCTGGTCAGCATAGATCCTGAAACCGGCAGCAAACAGGTGAGCGCCGAACAGTTGCCAATTGGCCTGGCTGCCGGGCCCGGCATGCCGCCAACCGGCATTCCGACCGGGCTGGCAGTGGATGCGCAAGGCCGTGTCTACTTCGGCTCCGACACCAACAACGGCCTGTACCGCCTCACCCCGCAGTAAATAAAGCGGGCCGGCAAGCGCTATGCCGGCCCGCCCCCGCGCCAAACAGGGTACAGACCTCGCCACATGGCGACGTTTGCATTCAGACACAAACGCTAATGGAATTAATCAACGCCTCCTTGGTCCATTAATGCATATCGGGAAGCGCCACCTTGCTGTCATGCGCTCGACGCGAGACCAGGCGGATGCTCCCTCACTTTGGCTGCTCTAGGAGACGTTACGATGCCCGCGACATTGAAGACCCTGTTCCTGCCTGCTGCAATCGCTCTCGCCACCGCCTTGCCGTTGGCGGCCAACGCAGATAGCCCCCGCAACCTGGGCTGGATCGAACAAGGGGTAATCGAGCCCGCTGACATGACCGTCAAGTTCAAGCTGGACACCGGCGCACTGACCTCGTCAATGCACGCGGAGGACATCGAGCGCTTCGAGCGCGACGGTGAGCAATGGGTCCGCTTCAAGGTCGCACTGGAAGACCTGAAATCGGAAAGCCTGATCAGTGAAACCTTTGAACGACCGCTGGAACGTGACCTGAGCGTACGCGGCGCTGGCGGCTCTGAGGAGCGCCCGGTTGTGCGCATGGACGTGTGTATTGCCGGCGAGCGCCTGAATGAAGAGTTCTCCCTGCGCGATCGCAGCAACATGCACTATCCGGTCCTGCTCGGCCGTCGCACCCTCGACCAGCTGGGCAATGTCGACAGCTCGCGCACCTACACCACTACCCCCGACTGCGCCAGCAGCAACGCCTGAACCCACCTACGCAGGGCAGCCTCAAACACCAGGCTGCCCTGTGCACTCAGCTCGCATCAGCTCAACCTCCGCCGCCATGCACTGCAATGCTGAATGCACCGCGGCATCAGCTCGGGTGAAGTTGATACGCAGGCAGTCTCGATATTTGCCTGACGCGGAGAACAATACCCCCGGTGCGACCTGAATCCCCTGCCGCAGTAGCCTGGCGCTCAGCGCAACACAATCGAGCCCCTTGAACTCAAGCCAAAGCACAAACCCGCCCTGCGGATCGGTAACCGCGACGTCTGCAGGGAACAGCACATGAAGCCAGCCAAGCACGCGCTCCAGATTACGCTGATAGCGCCTCACCGCCTGGCGCAAATGGCGCTCGTAACCACCCTGCTCAACAAAGCGCGCGACCGCAAGCTGCGGCGCAGTGGCTGTTGCACCGGTCGAAACAAACTTCATATGCAGTACCTGATCACGGTAGCGCCCAGGTGCGATCCAACCGAGCCGTAGTGAAGGCATCAGCGTTTTCGAAAAGCCGCTGCAAAGCAACACCCGACCATCTTCGTCCCACGACTTGATCGTTCTTGGGCGCGGTGCGGTATAAGCCAGATCACCGTAGACGTCGTCCTCAATAATGGCGACGTCGAAGCGCTGCGCCAGGGCGAGCAGTTCCCGCTTGCGCGCGTCAGGCATGGTGTAACCGAGCGGGTTGTTATGAGTGGGCGTTACCTGAATGGCCTTGATTGGCCACTGCTCCAGCGCCAGCTCCAACGCCGCAAGACTGATACCGGTTTGCGGGTCGGTCGGCAATTCAAGCGCTTTCAAGCCATGGGCTTTGAGGGTCTGCATGCTGCCGTAAAAACTGGGCGAGTCGACTGCAACCACATCGCCTGGTGATGTCAGGGTGCGAATGGCAATGGACAACGACTCCTGGCACCCCGAGGTGATGACGATATCGTCCTCATGCAGTGCCGTGCCCGCTGCGCCAGCAAGTCTGGCCAGCTGTGTGCGCAGCGCCTCCGTGCCATTCAGAGTATCGTAATTATCGAGCGCCTCGTCCGCGCGCCGATACAACGCTGACAACTCCCGCCGCAGCGGCTTCAGCGTGTCTGCCGTCAGATCCGGTGAGCCGCTACCCAAGCGCAGACAGGACTCCTGAGGATTCTGGTTGACCAACGCCAGCACCTGATCCCACTGGGACACGTCAAGCGGCCGCTGCGCAGGACGGCTTGTTGCCGGCAACACCGCCGGACGCTGCCGGGCCTGAGCGAAGTAGCCGGATTTGGCCCGCGCCCTTACCAGGCCCGCCGCCTCCAGCTCGGCGTAGGCGGTCTGCACGGTCGACACGCTTACCGCAAACTCGGTACAGAGTGCACGAATGGACGGCAGCCGGTCGCCCGGTTGATACAAACCATGCTCCATGCGCAAACGCAGCGCCGAGGCGACCTGTTCATAGCGCTTCATTACAGACTCCAGACAAACCTCTGGTAACGGTACAGATTGGAGACACATCGACCATACAACTGCACCTTCGCCACCATCTGTATCGTAAAAATACAAATAATCTACATCTGTATCAAAACATGTTTCAACCCTACAGTAGCGCCGAACACCGCTGGAGAACGAAACATGACCACAACCCTGCTGCAGCGACTGCGCAGTGCGCTGCGCCGCAGAAATACCTGCCGCCAACTGCTGAAGCTGGACGACCATTTGCTGGCTGACGTGGGGCAGAGTCGCGCACTGCTTGAACAAGAGCTGCGTCAGTCGTTGCTGAGCAGACTGCAAGGCAGGAGGAAATCCACTACCGCCCCTTACCTTGAACAGCGCAATTGAGTACGCTCCCCGCTTTTGTTCAGCCGGATCTCTACTCATGCACGCTACTCACCCCCTCGATCTCAGCAGCCGCTATCAACTGGCCTGCCAGCTGGCACGTGAAGCGGCGCAGCGCGGTCTGCGGCTTTATAGCCAACGCGACCAATTGGCCGTCGAGCACAAGGGCGGATTCAGTCAGGATGTAGTGAGTGCCGCTGACCGCGAGCTGGAAGTCTTTATCAAGGCCGAGCTGATGAAGCTCTTTCCCGAAGACGGTTTTGTTGGCGAGGAGACCGGTGCACAGCGCCTTGATGCCCGTTGCATCTGGGTTATCGACCCGATTGATGGCACGGCTTGTTTTCTGCACGGGCTGCACAACTGGTGCGTGTCGATCGGGCTGCTGGTTGACGGTGTGCCCGCCATCGGCGCCGTCGCAGACCCGAACCACGATGAGCTGTTCCACGGTGGCCGCGGTTTTGGTGCCTGGGTCAACGAGCAGCCTTTACGCGTGAGCGAGGCGCAGGATCTGAGCGCCGGTCTGCTGGGCGTTGGGACTTTTTATGCCGAGGGTAAACAACACTTCATGCCCTTTCTGGGCAAGCTGCTCGATGCTGGCGGGATGTTCCTGCGCAACGGCTCAGGCGCGCTGATGACGGCCTATGTCGCAGCCGGTCGCTTGCTTGGCTACTACGAGACCTGCCTGAAAAGCTGGGATTGCGTCGCCGGGCTGGCATTGCTGGCGGAGTCTGGTGGGCGCTGCAATAACTTCCTGCGCGGCGAAGGGCTGCTCAAGGGCAACCCTTATCTGGTCGCCTGCCCTGGTGTGTACGAGCAGGTAGCCGAGATGATCGGCCCCTCTCTGGACGCCGATTAGGGCCGGTTGCGGCTTCATTAACCAGCCTGCCTGCGGGTGAACAAAATGGTAGCTGGCCCTATGAAGCCGGCTGCTCTACCAGCATGGGGTCCAGATCCTCCAGCTCCGCCTGCTCAACGCGATTACGACCATTGGCCTTACCGCGGTACAGGGCACGGTCAGCACGGGCAATCGCACTACTGAAGCTTTCAGGCTCATCCAGTTGGCTGATGCCCGCGCACAAGGTCACCTTCCTCATGCCGGGCTGCAGGTCTTCCCATTCCAGCGCCTCTACCGCCGCCCGAATACGCTCTGCTGCCACGCGGGCCTGCACCGGATCGGTTTCGGGCATGACGACCAGAAACTCTTCCCCGCCCCAACGGCCGACAAAGTCCTGTTCACGTCCCTGTATTCTCAGCAGATCGGCCACGCGCTTGAGCACCCGGTCACCCACCTCATGCCCGTACTGGTCATTGATCTGCTTGAAGTAGTCCAGATCCATCAGCATCAGGGTCAAATTGCGCGGCTGACGCTGCTCACGCGCCTGCAGCTTTTCCGTCAGCTCCACCATATGCCGGCGATTGAACAGCCCGGTCAGCGGATCGGTGGTTGCCATGCGCGCCAGCCGGCGATGTGCTCGGGTTACCGTCACCACGTAATACATAGTGAGATAGGAGAACATCAGGAAGACAACGGTGAAATTGAAGATGTTGACGTACAGCAGCGCCTTGTCAGACACCGGCTGCAGCGGGTCGATAAAGGTCATCAGCACATACAGGCCGACATAATAGGCCCACAGGCAAATCGCCAGAATCCAGGCACTGCGCAGGTGCATACTGGCGAACAATGCGGGAATGAACATCAGCAAAAAGTAATGGAAGCCGCTGTCCCAGCCGATCAGCACTACACCGAGCGCGGCATGCACCAGCACCTCGATGCGAATCAGCATCACCGCAAGGTGGTTACGTCGCGCCTGAAAAGCCCGGTACGCATAGGCATACATCGCCACGCTGATCACGTTGACCCAGGCCAAAACCGGTGAGCCCAGCCACATGAAGATGGCAAAAAAGCAGATATCGACGGCGGCTGCCAACTGACAGCAACGCATGGACAAGTCCCAAAATTCGGGTCGCTGCTCGCTGCGGTGAATATCCGCCTTATTATTGTCTGGCATGCCTGATCAGTCGCTCCTGAACCCGCCACACTACGTCGGGAAGATGGTCAGTTTAGGCTCGTCCCTTGCCAAGGCCAAGCCTATTCTGCGCCATCATATTGCAATCAGAGGACTATATCGGCCGAGCCAAATAATAGATTAGATATTATTGATTGGCCCCAACGAAACAGGCCGCCTTGCGGCGGCCTGTGAGCACGACAAATCAGCCGTTACTAGGGAAGGCGAACTGCGCAGCCTCATGGCTGGCGCGCTTGGGCCAGCGCTGGGTGATGGCCTTGCGGCGTGTGTAGAAACGGACCCCGTCCGGGCCGTATGCATGCAGGTCACCAAACAGCGAACGCTTCCAGCCACCAAAGCTGTGGTAGGCAACCGGCACCGGCAGCGGCACGTTGACACCGACCATGCCGACCTCAATCTCGTCGCAGAACAGGCGCGCGGACTCACCATCACGGGTGAAGATGCAGGTACCGTTGCCGTACTCGTGATCGTTGATCAGTTGCATCGCCTCTTCCAGGCTGTTGACGCGCACCACGCACAGCACCGGGCCAAAGATCTCTTCCTGGTAGATGCGCATCTCCGGGGTGACGCGATCAAACAGACAGCCGCCAAGGAAGAAGCCCTGCTCGTGGCCATCAATGCTCAGGCCGCGACCATCGACCACCAGCTCAGCACCTGCGCTCACGCCGTCTTCAACGTAGCCGGTCACCTTGTCCAGATGCTGCCCCGTCACCAGCGGGCCCATATCCAGACCGCAGGTAGTGCCCGGGCCGACTTTCAGCGCCTTGATCTGCGGCACCAACTTCTCGACCAGCGCATCGGCGACCTGATCACCGACACAAACAGCGACAGAGATCGCCATGCAGCGCTCGCCGCAGGAGCCATATGCCGCCCCCATCAATGCGCTGACCGCGTTGTCCAGGTCCGCATCGGGCATCAGCACCGCGTGGTTCTTGGCGCCGCCGAGTGCCTGCACACGCTTACCGCGCTTGGTCCCTTCTGCGTAAATGTATTCGGCAATCGGGGTAGAACCGACAAAGCTCAATGCCTTGACCTCAGGCGCTGCGATCAACGCATCCACCGCCTGCTTGTCGCCGTGCACCACGTTCAGCACGCCCTTGGGCAGACCCGCCTGATGCAGCAGCTCGGCAATAAACAGCGTGGAGCTTGGGTCACGCTCGGACGGCTTCAAAATAAAGCAGTTACCGCACACGATGGCCAGCGGATACATCCACAGCGGCACCATGGCCGGGAAGTTGAACGGCGTGATACCAGCCACCACACCAACCGGCTGAAAGTCGCTCCAGGCGTCGATATCAGGGCCAACGTTGCGGCTGTATTCGCCCTTGAGGATCTCGGGAGCTGCGCAGGCATATTCAACGTTCTCGATACCGCGCTTGAGTTCACCAACGGCGTCTTCGATGGTCTTGCCGTGCTCGGCGCTGATCATCTCGGCGATGGTGTTTTCGTTTTCTTCCAGCAGTTGCTTGAAGCGAAACATGATCTGCGCACGCTTGGCCGCAGGCGTGCGACGCCAGGCCGGGAATGCGGCCTTGGCCGAGTGGATCGCCTGCTGGATAACCGCGTCATCAGCCAGCGGCACCTGACCGCTGACGGTGCCGGTGGACGGGTTGAATACGTCGGCGCTGCGGCCGGTGCCGGCAACCGGATGGCCGTCGATCAGATGGGTAATATTGCTCATCAAATAACTCCTGAATGGGTCACAAGGTGCCATCAGGCACCTCGGTTGAATCTCAATCCAATGTGTTCAGTACACTGCCGACCGCATCGAATACGCGGTCCAGGTCTTCGGGGCGAGCATTGAACATGGGCCCGAACTGCAGGGCGTCGCCGCCAAAACGAACATAAAAACCGGCCTTCCACAGTGCCATGCCGGCTTCAAAGGGTCGAATGGTCGGGTCACCGTCACGCGGGGCCAGCTGAATGGCACCAGCCAGGCCGCAGTTGCGAATATCCACAATGTGCTCCGCCCCCTTCACGCCATGCAGCATGGACTCAAACTGCGGAGCCAGGTCGGCTGCCTGCTGAATCAGGGCGTCATCTTCCAGCAGTTTCATGGTCGCCAGGCCGGCGGCGCAGGCCACCGGGTGCGCCGAATAGGTGTAACCGTGGCCAAACTCGACCGCATGCTCTGGCGTGTTCTGCTGCATGAAGGTCTGGTAAATCTCGCCGGTAACCGCCACCGCGCCCATGGGTATGGCGCCATTGGTGATCTGCTTGGCCAGATTCATCATGTCCGGGGTAACGCCAAAGTACTCGGCCCCCGTCCAGCGCCCAAGGCGCCCAAGGCCGGTAATCACCTCGTCAAAGATCAGCAGAATATCGTGCTGATCGCAAATCTCGCGCAGACGCTGCAAATACCCCTTGGGCGGCACAATGGCGCCGGCCGAGCCGGACATCGGCTCGACGATGACCGCCGCAATGTTCGATGCATCGTGCAGCTCGATCAGCTTGAGCATCTCGTTGGCCAGCTCGACACCGCCGGTTTCGGCCATGCCGCGGGTGAATGCCATGCCCGGCTGCAGGGTATGCGGCAGGTGGTCGGCTTCCATCAGCTGACCAAACATCTTGCGGTTGCCGCCGATGCCACCCAGGCTGGTGCCCGCGATATTCACACCGTGATAACCACGGGCTCGGCCGATCATGCGGGCCTTGTTTGGCTGACCCTTGAGGCGCCAGTAGGCGCGCGCCATCTTCACCGCGGTGTCCGCACACTCGGAGCCGGAGTTGGTAAAGAACAGGTGATTCAAGTCACCCGGCAGCTTGGCTGCAACCTGCTCGGCCAGCTGGAACGACAGAGGATGACCAAACTGGAAGCCGGGAGAGTAGTCCAGCGTGCCCAGTTGCTTCGCCACCGCCTGCTGGATCTCGCTGCGCGAGTGCCCCGCCCCGCAGGTCCACAGACCAGACAGACTGTCGTAGATACGACGGCCATCAGCGTCGGTCAGCCAACTACCCTCGGCAGCGACAATCAGGCGCGGATCACGATGAAAGTTGCGGTTGGCGGAAAACGGCATCCAGTGCGCATCCAGCTTGAGCTGACTGGCGAGCTGTTCGGTGCTGTGGTCTTGCATGGTGGTGCCTCACGATAAGTCGGCAAAGAGCGCGTCTACGCCCGTGTTTTCGATGCACATACGTTGCCACAGCAAAAGTTATGATAAAACATGACTTTTTATACCTTCAGTTTGGCAACCACTAAACTATGAAAAACCGTCGCTCTGCTCCTCTGGCCCAACTGTCAGATATTGATCTACGCCTGCTGCGCGTGTTCCGCACGGTAGTTGAATGCGGCGGCTTTTCCGTGGCCGAAAGCGTGCTAGGCATCGGCCGCTCGGCCATCAGCCAGCAAATGAGCGACCTTGAGCAGCGCCTGGGGTTGCGCCTGTGTCAGCGTGGCCGCGCCGGCTTTGCCATGACCGAAGATGGACGCGAGGTATATCAGGCGGCGCTGCAACTGTTCTCCGCGCTGGAAAACTTCCGCACCGAGGTCAACGGGCTGCACCAGCACCTACGCGGTGAACTCAATATCGGGCTGACCGACAACCTGGTCACCATGCCCCACATGCGCGTCACCCACGCACTGGCAGGTCTGAAAACCCGCGGCCCCGACGTACGCATCCAGATCAGCATGTCGGCGCCGGGACAGGTTGAACAGGGCGTGCTCGATGGCCGCCTGCACGTGGGCGTAATTCCGCAGGTGGGCGCCCTGTCCGGTCTGGAGTATCAGCCGCTATACAGCGAGCGTGCCGAACTCTATTGCGCGGTAGGACACCCGTTATTCGAGCTGAGCGATGATCAGCTGACCCTGCAGGAGCTGCAGCGCCACGATGCTATCTCCCCCAGCTTTCGCGTACCCGCCGAGGTACAAGAGCAGTTTCAGCAGTTGCGCTGCACCGCGACAGCCTCAGACCGCGAGGGTATTGCCTTTTTGCTGCTGACCGGCCACTACATCGGCTACCTGCCAGACCACTACGCCGCCCAGTGGGTTGCCAGTGGCCGCATGCGGGCGCTCGATCCGGCGCGTTATCACTATGATCTGGCGCTGTCGGCGGTGACCCGCAAGGGCCGCCGCCCGCATCTGGTACTGGAGAGCTTTCTCGATGCATTGGCTGGCGGTGATTCGGCCAACTAAGCGCACCGGGCAACGCAGCGAACCCGAAGCGCCAGGCAGCCAGGTGCTCCTGTGGATCGATACTTGTTCTATACCCTTTCACCATCTGGGCTCCGCGACACGGTAACAGGCTTCTGTAAGGGCTAGGGAAGCAGCTACCCCCCTGGCTTTATTTGCCCTGGCGCACCCTGCACCCGCAGGATGGGTGAACGGATCTCACTGCCGAACCGAGGCAATACCCCTCACCCGTACCGACAGTCCGTAAAGAACACAAAAAAGCTTGACTCTTTTTAAATGATGGTCGACATTTAAATAACATTAACACCATCATATAAATTTCGGAGCACCGCCATGACCGTTCAACATGCCAGCGCCGCACCTTCTTCAGCACTCGACAGCGCCTGCCGCGCCTTCAGCGTGCCGCAGCGCATTCAAGCCAGCAGCCTTGAGCGCTCTGTGCTCGCCCAGGCCGAGCGCACTACTCTGCCTTTCGAGGACGGCGATATCGCCATCTGGAGTCTGGGCCTTGGCCCGCGCGTACTGCTGGCACATGGCTGGGACAGCCGCGGCTCGCATCTGGCGGGCTTTATTGAGCCTCTGCTGCGCGCCGGATTTGCCGTCACCCTGTTTGACCTGCCCGCCCACGGCGAGTCCGGCGGTGAGCTGAGCAGCCCGGTGCACGCGGGCCGCGCACTTGCCGCCGTTGCCGACAGCCTGGGGCCCATTCACGGTGTGATCGCTCATTCGCTCGGTTCGGCAGCCGCGTTGTGGGCCTTCGCCCATGGCCTGCAGGTCAAGGCCAGCGTCCACCTGTGCGGGCCGTCCTCGCTCAGCCCGATGGTGAAGCTGCAGGGAATGGCCTTCAGCTTGAGCAGCGAGGAGCAGGCGCAGTTCCGCAGCTGGGTAGAGCAGCACATTGGCACCCAGACCAGCGCAATGGACCTTCCTGCACTCAAGCACGGCTTGCAGCATCCGGGGTTGATCATGCACGACCCGGCCGACCGGGTGGTGCCCTTCGCCGCTTCAAAAGATCTGCACAGCCAGTGGCCAGCGTCCGAGCTGGCTGAGCTAGACGGGCTTGGCCATCGCCGCATCCTGACCGATGCGCAAGTGATCGCCCGCAGCTGCGCCCTCCTCAGCTCGGTCGGCGCTCAGCAGGCGCCGGTATGAGCAGCGCAACGCGCACGCTGGTGCTGCTGTCCGGGTTGGCGGCGGTCGGCACCCTGTCGACCACCATCATCCTGCCGTCCTTCCCGGCGATGGCAGCATCGCTTGATGCGTCTGCGGCCGACATGGCACTCACCCTCAGCAGCTTCTTTCTGGTCTTTGCGCTCGGGCAGCTGCTGGTGGGCCCGCTGTCAGACCGCTACGGCCGGCGCCCGCTGATCCTGGGAGGTCTGATTCTCTTTGTGCTGGGCAGCCTGCTCGGCGCTAGTGCGACCGATCTGAACACCATGATCGCTGCCAGGGTGACCCAAGCGGCTGGCGTGTGCGCCGCCTCGGTGCTGGCCCGGGCGGTAGCTCGTGACCTGTATGACGGGCCGGTACTGGCCAAAGCACTGGCGTTCATCATGGTTGCCATGGCTGCAGCGCCCGGCTTTTCGCCGTTACTCGGCAGCGTGATCGACAGCCAGCTGGGCTGGCGCACCAGTTTCGTCTTGGTTGCGGCCGTAGGCGTCATTCTGATCATCAGCTATGCGCTGTCGATGGGCGAAACCCATGCACCCTCGGCCCGACTGAAGATGACCGCAGGCGCCATCGCCCGGTCCTACCTGCAGCTACTGGCCGACCGCCGCTTTGCCCTGCCGGCACTCTCGGTCAGCCTGGTGATTGGCGGGCTCTATGCGTTCTTCGCCTCCGCGCCAGCCATCATGATGCGCGGCATGGGCTACAGCAGCATGCAGCTCGGCGCATTCTTTGCCGCGACCGTGTTGGTGGTTTTCAGCGCAGGAATCCTGGCACCACGGCTGGCCCAGCGCTGGGGCGCTGTGCAGGTCGCTGTTTTTGGTAGTTTGCTCGCACTGGCGGGCGGAACACTGCAGGTACTGCTGTATGAGGGGCAGGATCTGATGCAGTTCAGCCTGGCTATCTGCCTGTTTCTTGCCGGCATGGGCGTCATCAACCCCCTGGGCACCGCCGTTACCCTGCAGCCCTTCGCCGAGCAGGCGGGGCTGGCTTCATCGCTATTGGGATTTCTGCAGATGGCTATCGCGGCGATTGGTACCTGGTTGATCAGCGCCATCGCCCTGCCGCCATCACTGACCCTGGGCCTGCTGTTGAGCGGCGCAGCGCTGTGTTCGTTGGCAGGCTTCTTCCTCTACCCTGCAAGCAGCGAACCTCAGACAGCCTGACGACAACACCGTCTTGCGCCGCCGACCACTGGGTCGGCGGCGCAAGACTTAACCGCGAAGCTGCTCAGCGGCAGCCAGCAGCGATTGCTCAGTCGCCTCCCACCCCAGGCAGCCGTCGGTGATGGATACGCCGTAACGCAGCTCACCCGACAATGCCTGACAACCATCAAACAGGTGGCTTTCGAGCATGACGCCGCGCAGGCTGGTATCCCCCGCCGCGCGCTGAGCAACCACATCGGCCAGCACCTGGGGCTGGCGCAGCGGGTCTTTACCACTGTTGGCGTGACTGCAGTCCACCACCAACGCCGCCGGCATGCCCAAGCGCTCCAGCTCTGCGCGCACCTTGGCCACAGCATCAGCCTGGTAATTGGGGCCACTGTGACCGCCACGCAGCACGATATGGGTGTCCGGATTACCCGCAGTCTCAACCAGCGCCGGGCGGCCATGCAGGTCCATGCCGAAGTGCTGATGCGGGTGCCGGGCTGAACGCATGGCATCACAAGCTACCGTCATGCTGCCATCCGTTCCGTTCTTGAAGCCGACCGGCAAGTGCAGGCCACTGACCATCTCGCGGTGAATCTGCGACTCACTGGTACGCGCACCAATACAGCCCCAGCTCAACAGATCATCCAGGTAACTCGCGGCCAGCGGTTGCAGCAGCTCGGTGGCAATCGGCAAACCCAGCTCGCTGATCGCCAGCATGGTGCGGCGAGAGAGCGCCAAACCACCGGCCATATCACCGCTGCCGTCGAGCTGCGGATCGTACAACATGCCCTTCCAGCCAACGGTAGTGCGCGGCTTTTCAACGTAGGCACGCATCACCAGCAGCAAGCGGTCCGCAACGCGGCTCTGCAGCTCAGCCAGGCGCTCGGCATATTCGATTGCAGCATCGGGGTCATGCAGGGAACAGGGCCCGGTGATCACCAGCAGGCGATTATCCTTGCCAGTCAGGATGTCACGAATGGCTTGGCGGTGGGCCTCAATGGCGGCGGCCTGAGCGGAACTCAGAGGCAGACGCTCGCGCAGTTGAGCCGGCGTCGGCAGGGTGTGGGTGCGACGGGCGGCGCTTTGAGTGGTCGGTGCGGCGCTGGCGAGTGCAGTTACGGTGGCGGTCATCTTTTGCTTCCTTAGCTGTGGCGGTCTTTGCGCCACAGCGCTATCTGGGTGTTCGATCGAGTGAATGTCGTGTGGTCAGGGCACCAGAGCAAAATCGCCAGCTGCAGTAAGAACGTGGGTTGAAAGTGCGTTGAACGTACATGGTCAGTCCTCAAAGTCAGTAAAAATCGAAGCCAAATAAAAAACCCCGGTCGGGAGGCCGACCGGGGTTTGTTGATTCTCTGGTGGCGTCCCGTCAATTCAGGCCGCCTGTGGGGTATCAGGCGCGCCTTTGGCTAAACCAATACCCAAAATAAAAGTAACCAACTGACGCGCGTGCAGCAGCGACAGCACGCAGGGCGCTGGCGATGTTGATCTGTGCGGAACGAAGTGTCATGGCTTGGTTACCTTTAAACGATGCATCGACTCTAACGGATCGGCCACGCGCGGCGCAACCCTCTTTTAGCGCCGCTTTGGCGGCGCCAGTCCGTCGGAGGATGTTACCACCTGCCCTGTCGGCGGCCGCGACGGACGCTTGCCTGCCTTGGGCTTCTTCGGCTTGGCTGCGGCCTTCTTGCCGTCCTTTTTGCTGTCTTTCTTTTTCTTGCTGCCAACCGGCTTGCCTGAGGACTTAACCTTTTTCGGCCCCTTGAAGCTACCGGGCACCTCTGCCAGCAAGCGGCGCTCGAACTGACGGCGCAGATAGCGCTCAATGCTCGACATCAGATTCCACTCGTGCGGGCTGACCAGCGAGATCGCCAGACCTTCGGCACCGGCACGGCCGGTACGACCAACCCGGTGCAGGTAGTCATCACCACTGCGCGGCATATCAAAGTTCACCACGCGATCCAGCTCAACGATATCCAGACCACGGGCCGCAACGTCAGTCGCGACCAGAATGCCGTTGGCACCCTGCTTGAAGCGTTCTACCGCCATGTAGCGGTCTTTCTGATCCTTCTCGCCGTGCAGTACATACACGCGCAGGTCGAGGGCGCGCAGCACGCCGTTGATGCGATCGGCCATTACCCTGGTGTTGGTGAAGACAATGGTCTTGCCTTCGCCCTGATTCAGCATCAGCCATCTGAGCATGGCTTCCTTGTGGGTGTTGTCATCAGCCGGGATAACCTGCTGGGTGATACTCGGGGTATCGTCACGTACCGAGTTCAGCTCCAGAATCTGCGGCTCGGTCAGCACCGAGTCGATCATCCGCTGCAGGCCGCGATTACCTTTGGTCGCGGAGAACAGCATGGTCTGACGCTGCGCCGGGCAAGCCTCGGCCAGCTTGCCGACATCCTCGGCAAACCCCATATCCAGCATGCGGTCGGCTTCATCCAGTACCAGCGTCTGTACTGCGGTCAACTCCAGATTACCGGCCGTGAGCTGTTCCAGCGCACGCCCCGGCGTTGCAACCACAATGTCCGGATTCTTGCGCAGGCGCGCTGCCTGCACCTTGAAGTCTTCGCCACCGGTGACCTGCTCTGCCTTGAGAAAGGTGAACTGCGCCAGCGCGGCAATATCCTTCAGCACTTGTCTGGCCAGCTCGCGGGTCGGCACCAGAATCAGGCCGCGCGGCGCCAGCGGCTTGCTGTCGTCCTGCAACAGCCGCTGCAGCATGGGCAGCACGTAGGCGGCAGTCTTGCCGCTGCCGGTCTGCGCGATCACATAAAGGTCGCGACCCTCAATGGCAGCAGGAATCGCCTGTTGCTGCACCTCGGTGGGTTGCTGGAAAGACAGTTCGGCAAGCGCTTTAAGTAGGCGCTCATGCAATTGGAGTTCGCTGAACAAAAGAGTCACTCGGTCGGTTGATCTGCTCGAAAGAAGCACGCAGTTTAGCAGACTGGCAGGCCGGGCTCAGGGAAAGGAGACGGGATACACAATAAAAAAGGGGGTATCCGAAGATACCCCCTAAAACCCAAACATCAAAGCAGCGTCAGAACTTAGCGGATACCCGAAGCACGCAGGGCAGCCGGTGTGAACTGATTGTAGTTCGGCTCGAAGTCGAAGTCCGGACCGGACACTTCTTCGGTGTACATGCCAAGGGCGATGTAACGGCCGGCCAACAGGTCATACAGGGTCTCGATGGAGTAGCCCGGGATCTGGTTGGCGTAGTTGAAGCCAATGTGGCCTTCACCTACACGCCAGAGCGTGCCACGACCGTCGTAGTGGTCAGCCAGCGAGATCATCCAGGAGTCTTCGTCCATGAAGAAGTTACGCTGAGCGTAGATGTGACGCTGACCATCCTTGACGTTACCCTGCACTTCCCACACGCGGTGCAGCTCAAAACGGGTGTAGTCGGGGTTGATGTGACCAGCCTGCAGAACGTCACCGTACTCGGTGCCGCGCTGGGTCAGCTTGCCACTGTTATACGGAATGTAGACTTCTTTCTTGCCAACCAGCTTCCAGTTGTAACGGTCAGGCGCACCGTTATACATGGCGAAGTTGTCAGAAGTACGCATACCGTCAGACGCGGTACCCGGGCCGTCGTAGGCAACCTGCGGAGCGCGGCGTACGCGACGCTGACCAGCGTTGTATACCCACGCCATGCGCGGCTCTTTCAGCTGATCCAGGCTATCGTGCACCAGCAGTACGTTACCCGCCAGACGAGCCGGGGCGTTTACGCGCTGCTTGAAGAACAGCAGGGTGTTGGGCATGGTCGACTCGTCGACATCGGGCATCAGCTGCGGATAACCCACTTCTTCTTCCAGCTTGATCAGCGTGAAGGAGCCGTTGGTTTGCGGCATGGCCTGCATGTACCAGCGGTGCACGTTCAGGCGATAGCGGGTGTTGTGGTTCCAGATAACTTCTGCGCCCGATTTGGGAATCGGGAAGGCGAAGGTGCCGTGCGAGAAGTCGGAAATACCGTCGCCACCGTTAACCAGCTTGGCCTGACCGGCAGTGCGCTTGACCTGGTCGTAGACAGACTGCGGGTAACCAACAGTACGCTCGGTCTTGTAGACCGGCATCTTGAAGGTCTCGGGATAGCGCTCGAACATAGCAATCTGGCCAGGGGTCAGGTTGTCCTTGTACTGCTGGTAGTTCTGCGCGGTGATGACGAATTCCGGCTGTTGGCCAGCAAAGGGATCTTCGTAGAAGTTGTCACCCAGCGCTTGACCAGCATTGGTCGGCAGGCCACCGGTCCATTCAGGGATAGTACCGGAGGCGTTACCCGCCTTCTCGGCACCAATCGGCGTCAGGGAAGTACCCAGCTGATCGATCTCAGCCTGGGTCAGGGTCTGCGCCATAACGGAGGATGCCATCAGGCTCAGAGCCAGACCACCGACACCCATGAGAGTTTGTTGCATACGCATATTGTTATTTCTCCTTATGGTCAGCCAGATCAGAAGCTTACGCTGAAGCTGACGGCCGCGAAGTCGCGGTCAACCGAAGTGTTGTACTTGCCATCAAAGAAGTTGGTGTAGCTCAGGCTGGCGTTGTACTTGTTGGCGTAGTCGGCGTTCAGAGCCAAGCTGACAGCCTTGGCATCTTCATTGAAGTTCGGACCGTAACCTTCAACGTCATGGGACCAGGACACGCTCGGGCTCAGGTTGATACCGGCGATAACGTTGCTGTAATCCAGCGACGCGCGCATACGGTAACCCCAAGAGTCACTGGTGTAGAAACCGTCAGTTTCGCACCAGCTGGCGCCGCGACCAACACCTTGCGACAGCGGACAGGTACCGTTTGCCAGAGGGCTCTGACCAAACAGCGAATCGCGACCGTAGAATGTATCGCCCGGATCACTGCCAATGCCCTCGATGTGGTTGTAGCCAACCTCACCCACCAACGCAAGACGGCTGGCACCCAAGACACGCTCAATGAAACGAATCGCAGTAACTTGAGCTTGGAACATTCCCTTACGGTCATAACCCTGAATGTAATCGCCAGGCGCGTAAACATCGTCGCGACCGATCCACGAACCACTGCTAGTCAAACCGGCAACGCTCACACTGCCTGTGGTTATCTGCATCGGCATATTCGGGCGATAGCTAACTTCACCGCCGAGAGAGGTACCAGCAATAGATGTCTGGAAGCTCAGACCATAGAGGCGAATATCCTCTGGATACTCGAAGAAATAACCTGCGCCACCAGCCAAACCACCCAAGCCCGCCTGTGGACCTGCAAAGTTGCTATAGATCGGTGTACGGCTATGGTAGTTCATTGCATAGAAGCCAAACTCGGAGTCGTTAAGCTCCGGCACAAACCAGCGCAGTGCCACGCCAAACTGCCCCTCGTCTTTGGCTTCCACGTCTTTCTGAGCGCGAACAGTAATACGGCCGTTGAGAGTTGGGTCGCCCTGAGGCGCATCAGCGCCACCAACCACGAGACGATCAATACAACCAGTAGCCAGCGTATCAGCACCAAAGAAGGTACCGCAGTTGTCAATCGCGTACGGGTGCCACTTGAGCTGGTAGAAGGCTTCCATGCTCAGGTTTTCGGTCAGGCCCTGGGAGAGATAGAGCATCTCGACCGGCAGCAGACCTTCCTTGATCTCGGCGCCCGGACGACGGAAGGCAGCCACGTCGATCGGGTTGATGGAGTTGATGGAGTTACCGATAAAGGTGGACTCACCCCAGCTCACAACCTGGCGACCCAGACGAATGTTACCCGGGTTATTGCCGATGAAGTAGTTGTGGTACACAAAGGCATCGAGCAGCGCTACGCCTGCGCCCTTGACCAGCGGCGGGCGGCCGGAATCGTCGATGTCATAGAATTCCTGGCTACCGTCTTTGGTTTCAAAGTCGTACCAGTATTTGCCGCGTACAAAAGCACCGGAGTTGCCATAACGCAGCTCAAGGTCATGCACGCCACGGAAGATTTTGGAGAAGATATCGCCCTTCTCGTAGTTCAAGCGCCCGTCATCACTGGTCCGAGCGGCAGCTTGGCCACCTTGCGGGTCGCCGTTCACTGCAGTATTGACGTGGATAAAACGTTTGTCAGCATCAGCGGTAGAGACACTCATACCGATGGAGATCTGCGAGTCCAGTTGGGCCTCGACGTCGCCGATGTTGAAGTTAACTGCCCCAGCCGATCCAGAGAAACTGGCCAGGCCAATTGCCAGCGGCAATGCGGCCAGAGACCAAGCATGCATTTTTTTTGTCATTGTGCTGCTCCGTTAGATTTGAATCATGGGTCCAAGACGACGCAAGCCGTCTAGCACCGGGGACAAGTCTGTCATGAGATTGGAAGGCGATTTGGCCGATTAGGACGAGTTTTTTGGCCGCTGGGGACATTCACGCTCTGAATACCCCTGATCCAACACGTGCAATTATCCGTTGCAAAATTTTGCACAATGCCCGTCGCTGCTTTATTGTTTAGGTCGTAAGCGGTCAACAAACAATAATAAAACCGAGGCGCACAGTGCCCATGACTCCTCAGATTCAATCTCTCTCGTCAGAGCGTGTGAACGAACGCTGCTTTTGGGCCCAAAGCATCGCCCAGGGGCTGGAACTGTACGGCAAGTCCCTGCGTGACCTGCCAAGCGATCTGCGTCAACACTGCAAGGCTGCAGACCTTAGCCAGAACCACATCAGCCAGAGCGACATTAATCGCCTCTGGAACGCAGCCGCCCGCCTCTCTCAGGACGAATGCTTTGGCCTGCGGGTGGGCCGCCATCACCAATCCAATACCTTATCCCTGCTCGCCCTGGCAGCAGCCTCCAGCGAAACCCTGGGCGATGCAATTCAACGCGTCATCCGCTTCATGCCGGTATTCAGCAGCCAAGTGCAGCTGTATTCGGTAGAGGATGACCAGTACCTGACCCTGTATTTTCAGCCGCGCGGCAATCCGCATCCGCAGCATATGGAAGCGGTAATGAGCCAGTGCAACAAAATCTGGGACGCATTGGGCATCGGCAAGGCATCGTTGATGCTCGAGGCACGCCTGACCGGCGAGCATGAGCGCAACCGCGACCAGTGCGAAACCCTGCTGGGCAACCGGGTACGCTTGGGGGCCAAGCGCCTGTCTTTTCGCATTACCCGTCAACTGCTGCGCACTGCCCTGCCCAACGCCGACGCCTTTTTGCGCAAGCGCCTCGATAGCTCGCTGGAAGACATGCTCAGCGAATTGCCCAACGTGGACTTTGCCGAGCAGGTAAAGCAGCGGATTCGCGTTCTGGTTGCCGAGCGAGAGGTATCCGAGGAGCTGGTGGCAACGCCCTTCAACATGAGCCCGCGCCACCTGCGTCGCAAGCTCAGCGAAGTGCAAACCACCTATGAAAAGCTGCTGGATGAAGTGCGTATGGAGCTGGCCATGCGACTGATTCGCGAGGGCAAGCTAAACTTGGGGCGTATTGCCTTTGAACTGGGTTTTCTTGACCCCAGCAGTTTTACCCGCGCGTTCCGCCGCTGGACCGGCATGAGCCCAACCAGCTTCCGCAGCCAGCACAAACAGCCGGCCATGCCCGGCGCGTGATCAAGCAAAAGAGGGATTAGCAGAGTCTGCCCAGCAGCGCGGGCTACGGGATATCCGGCGTACGGGCATGCTTTGCTTAGCCCGCCCTAGACGCTATAACCTCCCAGCCCCGCAGAGCTGGTCAAGCAAACGACAAAGCCAATGGTCTGAGATACGGCCTGCACTTGCCGAAACGCCGAGAAGAGCGCAAAAAAAGAGGCACCATACGGTGCCTCAAGTCGCTCAAGCAGGTCGCAGCACACGACCTCACGCACGATTACTACTCAATCAACCCACGCCCGCGGCTCGCAGCGGCGCGGCTGTCCTGGTCGCACTCCCTACAACAACGCCACGCTGAGGAAAGATGTCGCGCTGTCCCGGCCCCTGCACTTCCCTCACGCGGTGGCCCCAAGCTGTCCCGGCATCAACTGATTTTTCATACGTTGCAACTCCCTTAAAAGCTTACGCCCAGGCTGAAGGCCATAAAGTCCCGGTCTTTCACCACGCTGTACTTGCCGTCAAAGAAGCTGGTGTAGCTGAGACTGGCGTTATAGCGGTTCTTGTAATCGGCATTGAGCCCCAGGCTGACCGACTTGGCGCCCTCGGTGAAGTTGGGGCCATAGCCATCCACGTCGTGGGACCAGGCCAGGTTCGGGGTCAGGTTGATGCCGGCAAACACGTTGCTGTAGTCCAGCGCCGCACGTACCCGGTAGCCCCAGGAGTTGCGCGTGATAAAACCATCGTCTTCACACCAGCGCTCGCCGCTCTTTGCCGAGGTGTGCGCAATACAGGCGCCGCCGGCCAGCGGGCTGATAGGCGCCTGACCAAATAGCGGATCGCGTCCGTACCGGGTGCTGCCTGCGCCGCTTTCCAGTCCGCCAATGTGGTTGAACGCAACCTCGCCGGCGACCGTCAGTCGGCTGGCACCCAGCACACGATCAAAGAACTGAATCATTGACACCTGCGCCTGCCACAGCTCCTTGCGACGGTACCCGGTAATCTCGTCGCCGGGCTGCAAGCCTACGTTCTGGCTGTTGTAGACCGGGCTGATTGCGCCGTAGTCAAAACCACCCAACAGTGCACCGGGCAAGGCCGTCAGACTCAAGTCTGAGCTGTTGATCTGCAGGTTGTAGTTCGGGCGATAGCTCACCTCGCCCGCCAGCGTGGCACCTGCCACCAAAGTGGAGAAGCTCACGCCGTAAAGACGGATATCCTCGGCATACTCCAGAAAATACCCGGCCGGTCCGACCGCTCCGTCGACGCCCGGTATGCCAGGCAATACCGTGTCGTATCCACGCACGGTTGAAAACGTCGGCGCACGGCTGTGGATGTTCATGGCATAAAAGCCAAACTCGGTATCGTTCAGCTCTGGCACAAACCAGCGCAGGGCAACCCCGTACTGTCCGCTGTCGCTGGCATCGCGATCTTTCATGGCACGTGTGTTATAGGCTGCCAGGCCCGCAGGGCCGCCATTACCGAGCCGCGGGTCGCCGTGCGGATAATCCACGCCAGCGACCACCACTCGGTCGCTGCAGCCTTTTGCCAGCACGTCGCTGGTGGAGAAAAAGGTGCCGCAGTTGTCGATCACGCTGGGCGCCCACTTCAGCTGATAAAACAGCTCTGCAGACAGATTCTGCGTAAGGCCCTGGGACAGATAGATCATCTCGATCGGAATCAGCCCCTCTTTGACCTCCGCGCCCGGGCGGCGGAAGGCGGACACATCAATAGGGTTAATGGAGTTGATGGAGTTACCCACAAACAGGCTCTCCCCCCAACTCACGACCTGACGCCCCAAGCGGATGTTGCCCGGGTTCTGGCCAATAAAATAGTTGTGGTAAACAAAGGCATCGAGCAAGGCTACCCCGGAGGATTTTTGCAGCGGGTCACGCCCATCATCGTCGATGGCATAAAAGCGCTGGCCACGGTCCTTGGTCTCAAAGTCGTACCAGTACTTGCCGCGCACAAACATGCCTGAATCGCCGTAGCGCAGCTCAAGGTCATGCACACCCTTGAAGACGTTGGAGAACACGTCACCCTTCTCAAAGTTCAGGTGACCGTCGTCACTGGTTCTGGCCGATGCCTCGCCGCCGTTGGTTGGGTGTATATAGTCGTCCAGCGGGTCCTCCAAGGCCCAGCTCACGCCGATAGACAGCTCGGAGTCAAACTGGCCCTGCACGTCCCCCAACTGAAATCCGGCAGCCAGGGCTGCAGGTGTTGACGCCAGACTGATCGCCAATGGCAGCAACGCCAGCCGGCATGGTGTGGATACTCTTGTCATTGTTCTATCCCTTGTTGTTATGCCTACCGATCCATGCCCTGCCGACAAACAACTTGTTCAGCGGCATGGTAAGACGACACTAGCACAAAGGGGAATGAACGTTCATTTGTTTTTTAAATCGATAACAAGGCTATCCAAAGCAGGATCACACTGACCAGCCACCCCCTTCTTTCAGCCCTCAGAGGCAACCCGACGGGATGCCCGCCACCGCCGCAGAAAGCACAAAACCCCGCTCGATTTCTCGAGCGGGGTTTTGCGGTAGTCCCCGCAGAGCGCCTTGCGGAGCCCTGCGTTATTGCGCTCAGCCTAACTCAGCGAACACCCGAGGCACGCAGGGCGGCCGGGGTAAACTGGTTGTAGCTCGGGTCGAAGTCATACTGCGGAGCAGAGTTTTCTTCGGTGTACATACCCAGAGCGATGTAGCGGCCGGCCAGCAGGTCATACAGGGTCTCGATGGAGTAGCCCGGGATCTTCTGCTGATAGTTGAAGCCGATATGACCTTCACCTACGCGCCACAGGGTGCCACGGCCATCGTAGTGGTCAGCCAGCGAGATCATCCAGGAGTCTTCGTCCACAAAGAAGTTACGCTGTGCGTAGATGTGGCGCTGACCATCCTTGACGTTACCCTGTACTTCCCACACGCGGTGCAGCTCGAAGCGAGTGAAGTCCGGGTTGATGTGACCGGCTTGCAGTACGTCGTCGTACTGTACGCCAGGCTCGGTGAGCTTGCCGCTGTTGTACGGGATGTAGATTTCTTTCTTGCCAACCAGGGTCCAGTCGTAACGGTCAGGCGCACCGTTGTACATGGAGAAGTTGTCAGAAGTACGCATACCGTCAGAGGCGGTACCCGGGCCGTCGTAGGCAACCTGCGGAGCGCGACGTACGCGGCGCTGACCGGCGTTGTATACCCACGCCATGCGCGGCTCTTTCAGCTGATCCAGGCTGTCGTGAACCAGCAGAACGTTACCCGCCAGACGAGCCGGCGCGTTTACGCGCTGCTTGAAGAACAGCAGGGTGTTGGGCATGGTCGAAGCGTCCACGTCGGACATCTGCTCCGGGTAACCAACCTCTTCTTCCATTTTGATCAGCGTGAACGAGCCGTTGGTTTGCGGCATGGCCTGCATGTACCAGCGGTGGATGTTCAGGCGGTAGCGCGTGTTGTGGTTCCAGACCACCTCAGCGCCAGACTTCGGAATCGGGAAGGCAAAGGAGCCATGGGCGAAGCCGGAGATACCGTCACCACCGTTAACCAGTTTGCCCTGACCGGCAGTTGCCTTGACCTGGTCATAGACAGACTGCGGGAAGCCAACGCTACGCTCAGTCTTGTAGACCGGCATTTTGAAGGTTTCCGGATAGCGCTCGAACAACGCAATCTGGCCAGGGGTCAGGTTTTCTTTGTACTGCTGGTAGTTCTGGGCAGTAATGACGAACTCGGGCTGGTCGTCCTTGTACGGGCTTTCCAGGAAGTTGTTCGGCAGCGACTGACCAGCGTCAGTCGGCAGGCCGCCAGTCCATTCCGGGATGGTGCCGGCTGCGTTACCAGCCTTCTCGGCACCGATCGGCGTCAGAGTAGTACCCAGAGAATCGATTTCAGCTTGGGTCAGGCTTTGAGCCATGACACCTGTTGCCAGAAGGCTGAACGCCAGACCACCGGCGCCGATGAGAGTTTTTTGCATACGCATATTGTTGTTCTCCTGTGGTCAGTCTTAGAAGCTTACGCTGAAGCTGACGGAAGCGAAGTCGCGGTCAACGGCGGTGTTGTACTTACCGTCGAAGAAGTCGGTGTAGCTGATGGAGGCGTTGTACTTGTTGCCGTAGTCAGCATTCAGACCAACACTGATTGCTTTAGCGTCTTCGGTGAAGTTGGGGCCGTAACCTTCAACGTCGTGAGACCAGGACACGTTCGGGCTCAGGTTGATACCAGCGATGACGTTGCTGTAATCCAGCGACGCGCGGATGCGGTAACCGTAGGACCAGTCGGTGTAGAAGCCGTCGTTTTCGCACCAGCTATTGCGATACTTGGAGGTCGATGACTGAGCAGAGGCACACTGTCCCGCAGCCACGCCAGCAAGAGCAGAACCTTCGTCTCCGTTGTAGGGACTCTGACCAAACAGCGAGTCGCGACCAAACTTCACATCACCCAGACCGGAGATGTAGTTAACGCCAGCCTCACCAACCAGCGACAGGCGGCTAGCACCTAGAATACGGTCGAAGAACTGGATAACGCTGACCTGTGCCTGCCAGAACTCCTTGCGCTCGTAACCTGGAATATAGGTTCCAAGAGCAACGCCGTTGTAGTCGCGATGGGTATTATCCGCACCCAACTGCAGCGCAGTACGGCTCATGTCGCCGGTATTGATCTGCATCGGCATGTTCGGACGGTAGCTGATCTCACCACCTACTGACGCGCCAGCGACAGAAGTCTGGAAGCTCACGCCGTAAAGGCGGATGTCTTCAGGGTATTCAAAGAAATAACCGGCAGGACCAACCACACCATCGATACCGGTAACTCCGCTAGCACCCGGCACTGCGCCACCACCGGCAATGTTCGAGTAGATAGGAGTACGGCTGTGGTAGTTCATTGCGTAGAAGCCAAACTCAGAGTCGTTCAGCTCCGGCACAAACCAACGTAATGCCACACCAAACTGGCCTTCATCTTTTGCCTCTTGATCCTTTTGAGCCCGCACGATGTAGCGGCTCAGGCCCGGATTATAGGGCCAGCCAGTGGTCAGGTTTGGGTTGCCTTGCTCCCAGTCGACACCGTTAACCACAAGGCGGTCTACACAACCTTTTGCAAGCGTATCGGAGCCAAAGAAGGTACCGCAGTTATCAAGAACAGTCGGTGCCCACTTGAGCTGGTAGAAGGCTTCCATGCTCAGGTTTTCGGTCAGGCCCTGGGAGAGGTACAGCATCTCGACCGGCAGCAGACCTTCCTTCAGCTCGGCACCCGGACGGCGCAGAGCAGCCACGTCAATCGGGTTGATGGAGTTGATGGAGTTTTGGATAAAGGTAGACTCACCCCAGCTGACAACCTGGCGACCCAGACGGACGTTGCCCGGATTGTTGCCAATGAAGTAATTGTGGTAGATGAAGGCGTCCAGCAGGGCTACGCCAGAGCCTTTCTGCAACGGGTCACGGCCAGAGTCATCGATATCGTAGAAGTCTTGGCTGCCATCTTTGGTTTCAAAGTCGTACCAGTACTTGCCACGGAAGAAGGCGCCGGAGTCACCGTAACGCAGCTCCAGGTCGTGCACACCGCGGAAAATTTTGGAAAAGACGTCACCGGCATCATAGTTCTGGCGGCCATCGTCTGAGGTACGAGCCACCGCATAGCCGCCGTTTTCCACGGAGATAAAACGGTTATCCGGGCCCTGGGTGGACATGCTGACACCGACGGACAGCTGCGAATCCAGCTGGGCCTCGACTTCACCGATATTGAAAGCAACTGCGTTTGCAGCGCCAGAGAAAGTGGCCATGCCAATCGCCAGAGGCAATGCGGCAAGAGACCAGCCATGCATTTTTTTTGTCATTGTGCTGCTCCGTTTGGGTGACATGAACTCGCGCGAAGGGGTGCGCGTTCAAGACCATGGCAGTCTGTCATGAGGCCAGCATCGATAACTTGTCCGATCCGGCCAACATATTTGCCCCGAAAGGACATTCAGCGAATGAATTGACACTATAAGCACAGACTAGGGAGCGCTTCACAATATCGCACTGAAAATACCAACTTTCACCCCACAGAGCACGAAAATAGCGGCCTAGAGCTAGCTAGAGGGTTACTAGGAAAGCCCCCAAACAGTGCAAGCAGTGCAGGTCACCTCACCCATCACCCACTTAACGTACACCCAACCTGAGCGGCCACCGGTTACAAAGCCAATACAATGATTGCAACACAATTCTGCAGTGCGAAACCTCGTACCGGGCTTTTGCATTAACAGATTCTCGTTATACTGCGCGGCTATAAAAGACAAATTTCATTTTTGTCACAACAATGGCCAGGCAGGATGCAGTCGATGCTCGAAAATTCCAGCTCAGATTCCTTCGCGCACGTTCGTGAGAGCGCCTTCTGGGTCACCACTATCGAACAGGCGCTACGCCAGTACGAACTGAGCCTGGCCAGCTCTTCGCAGCTTGCCCATCTGCTGGACAGTCAAAGCAGCGACCCCAATTTTATCGATCAGCGCCTGTGCTCCCACGCTTGGGACGAAGCCGTGCGCATTTCCGAAGACCCGTTGTTCGGCTTGCGTATTCACCGCGTGTTTGCGCCTACCGCCTACGCCGCTCTGGCCCTGGCGGCCGCAGCAAGTGCACGCATGGAAGACGCCATCGCCCTGCTGGAGCGTTTTTTCAGCATCTTCAGCACTCAGTTGAAGCTGGTATCCCGTGCCGAGGAAGGTCGACTGTATTTGACCCTGCAACCGGTCGGCGCCCCACACGCTCAGCACACCGATGCGGTGCTGGGGTATCTCAGCCGCTTCTTCAATCGCCTGGATGTCGGCAGCCAGGGCCTGCTGCAGGAATTGCGCATACCGGCCTGCGCCGATGAAGGCGTCGCCCGACGCCTGTTTCATCGCAACGACCTTGTGCTGGGCGAGCAGCACACCCTGGTGCTGGATCAAAAGCTCGCGCGGCAGCCGCTGCCCAGTGCCAGCCCCTTTATCCTGCCCAAACTGGTCGACGCGCTGGAAACCATGCAAGCCGCCCTGCCCAGCCACGCCCTGACCGAGCAGGTCAAACGCCGCATTCACCTGCTGCTGGGCTCCGGGGATATAAGCGCTGAAAGGGTAGCCGAGCCACTGAACATCAGCCCGCGCCACCTGCGCCGCAAGCTGAGTCAGGAAGGTACCAGCTACGAGCAACTGGCCGATGAGGTAAGACGCGAGGTAGCAATACGCATGATTGGGGACGGCCAGATGTCGCTGACCAGCATTGCTTACGAGCTGGGCTTTCTGGACCCCAGCAGCTTCACCCGCGCGTTCCGCCGCTGGACCAATATGAGTCCGACGGCGTATCGGCGCGAGCTGAGTCGCAGCAAAGGGGAATAAGACTACGAGTTACGGGCACAGCGTGCTGTGCCCATATGGCGCCTGCCGACGGTTATTCCGGCTTGATAAACAGCAGCGTCATGCGGTCGCTTTCACCAATGGCCAGATAATGCGCGCGTTGCTCATCACCCAGGCGCAGCGTGGGCGGCAGCGTCCAGACACCCTCGGGGTGATCGGTGGTGTCGCGGGGGTTCTGGTTGGCGGGGCTAACCGACAGCAGTTCAAAGCCGGCGTTGCTGGCCAGCTCGCGCACCTTTTCTTCGGTGACATAACCCGAATCAATCATCTGCTCCAGCGAGGTGCCGGCCTTGGCACGGTGTTCTACCACACCCAGCATGCCGCCCGGCTTGAGCGCCGCATAAAACTTGTCGAACATCACCTCTGCCTTGCCGTCACCCGCCGCCAGCCAGTTGTGCACATTGCGGAAGGTCAGCACGCGGTCAGCAGAGCCGGGCTCGGTGATGGGCGTGTCGGCATCATAGTTGAGCGTGGTCAGCTGCACCTGGTCGTAACGCTCCGGGTGCTCTGCCAGTTTTTCTTCAAACTGCGCGCGCGAGCGCTTGAAAAAGCCGACGTCGCTATCCGGATCAAAGTGCGCGGCGATCAGCGTACCCTTGTCACGCAGCAGCGGCGCCAGTACCTCGGTGTACCAGCCACCACCCGGCCAGACTTCTACCACCGTCTGCTCCGGCGTCACGCCAAAGAAGGTCAGGGTCTGCTCAGGGTTGCGGTACGCGTCACGGGTAACATTGGTGATGGTGCGGCCGCTGTTGCCCACAGCAGCGCGAATAGCGGCCACCTGAGCCTCGTCCAGCTGCGGCGGGGTGACGGCGGCAGGCTCTTGCGCCTGCACGGTAGCAGCGCAAAGCAGCAGGGCATAAGCTAGTTTTCGCATGGTTTTCTCTCTATGAAGGCGTGCGTTCTGGTCCTGAGACTACCAGACTGAAATCAGTTGGCTTGGTTCAGTTATGTAACAGATGTGCTTCATGGGAGTCTGTTACACGACAAACGAGGAGATACCGTGCGCGATACCCTGCCCCTGCTCAATACCCTGGACTTTCCGCCGCTACGCCGAGGCGCGCTGGACACGTTGCAGGTCAACCTGACCTACCGCTGCAACCAGCGCTGCCTGCATTGCCACGTCAACGCCGGGCCAACCCGCACCGAGAGTATGTCGGCCGAGCTGATTGAGCTGCTGTGCGAGGTGATTGATGCCCACCCGGTCGATACCCTGGACCTGACCGGTGGCGCGCCAGAAATGCACCCGCAGTTCCGCACGCTGGTTAGGCGCGCCAGGGCCGCGGACATCAAGGTTATCGACCGCTGCAATCTGACCATCCTGTCCGAGCCGGGCCATGAGGATCTGGCTGAGTTTCTTGCCGCCGAGCAGGTTGCCGTATCGGCCTCCCTGCCCTGTTATTCCCGTGACAATGTCGACATCCAACGTGGTGATGGCGTTTTTGAGCGCAGCATCGCCGGCCTGCGCAAACTCAACGCGCTGGGCTACGGCCAGCCGGGCAGCAACCTTGAGCTGAACCTGGTCTACAACCCGCAAGGCCCGAGCCTGGCACCACCGCAGCAGGCCCTTGAAAACGACTACAAGGCGCACCTCAAAGAAGACTTCGGCATCGTCTTCAATCACCTGCACACCATTACCAACCAGCCGATTGCGCGCTTTGGCAGCACCCTGGTCAGCCGTGGGCAGTTTGAGGGCTATATGCAGCTGCTGCGCGACAACTTCAGTGCAGATAACCTCGCCGGCGTGATGTGCCGGGGCACCGTCAGCGTGGACTGGCGCGGCTACCTGTATGACTGCGACTTCAACCAGATGCTCGACCTGCCCATGCCGGTACTGGCGTCTGATCGCCCGCACCTGCGCGAGCTGCTGGAGCAGCCACTGAATCAACACCCCATCGCCACGCGGGATCACTGCTTCGCCTGCACTGCGGGCCAGGGTTCCAGCTGTGGCGGTACGCTTAATTGAAGACAGAAGGACACAACAATAAATGCTGACCGGCGTATTTTTCTGGGGTTTTCTGCTCGCCTACGGCGCGCTGATGTACTGGCTCTCGCCACGCACCGTCACCGTCGGCGGCTTCTTCAATGGTGAAGACAGCCAGGGCCGTCAGGCCTCGCCACTGCTGCTGACCACCAGCATCTTTATCAGCTGGATCTTCGCCAAATCCGTCACCAATGCCGCCAACCTGGGTGCAGAGTTTGGGTTGGTCGGCGGTCTGGCCTACGCCACCTATTGGCTGTCCATCCCCTTGTGCGGCCTGGTGATCTACCGGCTGCGCAGGCGGTTTCAGGCAACCAGCCTGGTCAGCTTTCTGACCAGCAACTACGGCCGCGCCGCCGCGCTGGCCTTCTCCGCCGCCATCCTGATTCGCCTGTTCAATGAGGTCTGGAGCAATACCGCCGTGGTCGGCGGTTATTACGGTGACAGCGGCACCCCGGCCTTTATCGCCTCTGCCCTGTTGTTTACTGCAGTCACCCTGATCTACAGCCTGCGCGGCGGGCTGCGCAGCTCGATTTTGACCGATGCAGCCCAGGCCGCCATCTTCGTTATCGCATTGGTCTGGGTGCTCGGGCTGGTGCTGCCGAATCACAGCGCCAGCGAGCTGACCAGCACCAGTCACTGGGCACTCAACGCCGGGGTCGACCTGTTTCTGGTGGCCTGCCTGCAACTGGTCAGCTACCCCTTCCACGACCCGGTACTGACCGACCGCGGCTTTATCAGCGAAGAAAAGTCCATGCTGCGCGCGTTCACGCTCGCCGGCGTGCTCGGCTTTGTGGCGATTCTGGCCTTCAGCCTGATCGGCGTGCACGCCAGCCTTGGCGGTATCGAAGCCAGCGGCAACGTGCCTGCTGCCCTGGCAAAAAGCCTCGGGGTGGGCGCGCTGGTGGTGATGACGCTGGTGATGATCGCCGCAGCGGGCTCCACGCTCGACTCAACCTTCTCCAGCCTGGCGCGCCTGAGCGGCCGGGAGCTGCCCGCGCTGCTCGGTCGCGACTTTGGCCACAAGGCCATCGGCGTGGGCATGGCCGCGATGATCATCTTTGCCCTGCTCGGCAACCTGCCGATGCTGGCCGGCACAGATATCCTCAAGGCCACCACCATCAGCGGCACCATGGTGATTGGCCTGGCACCGGTGTTTCTGCTGCACGGTCTGGTGCGGCCCACCCGGCTGGGGTTTCATCTGAGCTTCTGGACCGGCCTGGCCCTGGGTGTCGCGCTGACAGTGGGCTGGATACCGGGCAGCTGGGCCATCGGAGACGGCAAGTACGCCCTGCTGCTGGGCACCAACCTGTACGGCCTGCTGCTGTGCACCGCAGGCTATCTGCTGCCCGGCCTGAGCAGGAGAGCAGCATGAGTAAAGGTCGCACCTGCCCGGCAGATTATCGCCTGCCCGCCAACGCCTTCAGCGCCCCCGCCAGCCTGCAGTGTGATGTGCTGTACGTGATCGGCGGGCTCTACGGCAACCGTCAGGCGCTGGACGCCATCGAGCGCAGGCTGGCCGCCGAACCCAACGCAGCCGCTGTGTTCAATGGCGACGCGCACTGGTTCGACTGCGACCCGGCGGTGTTCAGCGAAATAGAACAACGTCTGCAACGCCATCACCCGTTGCGCGGCAATGTGGAAACCGAACTGGCACGGGTTGGCGACGATTTTGGCTGTGGCTGCGCCTACCCGGAACAGACCAGCGCCGATACCGTCGAGCGCTCCAACCGTATTCACCACCAGCTGCAACAGACCGTCGACAGCCTGCCCGGCATGGCCGAGCAACTGGGCACGCGCCCCGCCTGGCTGGTTGCCGAGGTTGCCGGAGAGCGCATCGCCATTACCCATGGAGACGAGCAGTCGCTGGCCGGCTGGCAATGCGACCACGCGCAACTGAGCAGCGCTGAGCGCCAGCAAAAACTGGCCGACTGGTTTGCCGAGCAGCGCATCCGTGTGCTGGCCTGCAGTCACACCTGCAGCCCGGCTGCGCTGAGTACCGGTGACTGGGCGGTGATCAACAACGGCGCTGCCGGCATGCCAAACTTCAGCAATGGCCGCTACGGGCTGATCACGCGCATCGCGCAAACCCCTTCCGCATCAGCCATCTACCGCGCGCAGGTGGGCTCGCTGGTCGTCGAGGCGCTGCCCGTCAACTACAACCAAAGCGCCTTTGTCGCCGAGTTCAAACGCCAATGGCCTGACGACTCGCCCGCTGCGCTGTCCTACTGGCAGCGCATCAACCAGGGAACAGACATGACACCCGAGAACGCCTGCATCAGCGGCTTCACACTCGCCAGCACCCTCTGCGCTATGGAGGTGCTGTCATGAACCTGCGTCGTTTACTGGTGCTCGCCGTCGTTGCCGCGCTGATCGTTGGCTTTTTCGCCTCTGGCCTGCAACAGCACCTCAGCCTCGAGGCGCTGAAGGCGCAGCAGGCTGCCCTGAACCAGCAGGTACTGGCCCAGCCGCTGATCGCAAGCCTGCTGTACGTTTTTATCTACATTCTGGTAACGGCGCTGTCGCTGCCCGGCGCTGCATTGCTGACGCTGATTGGCGGCGCGCTGTTCGGCCTTGGCTGGGGGTTACTGCTGGTGTCCTTTGCCTCCACCGCCGGGGCGACTCTGGCCATGCTGATCAGCCGATTTTTGCTGCAGGATTGGGTGCAAAAGCGCTTTGGCTCGCGCCTCGAACGCATCAATCAGGGCATTGACCGCGAGGGCGCATTCTATCTGTTTGCCCTGCGTCTGGTGCCCGCCTTCCCGTTCTTTCTGATCAATCTTGCGATGGGCCTGACCCGCCTGCCAGCTCGTACCTTCTGGTGGGTCAGCCAGCTGGGCATGCTGCCCGGCACACTGGTGTATGTGAATGCCGGGCGCGAACTCGGTCAGCTCGACTCGCTGGCGGGCATTCTGTCGCCGGGGCTGCTCGGCGCGTTCATCCTGCTCGGCATCTTCCCGTTGATCGCCCGGCGCCTGCTGGACGTGATCAAGGCACGCCGCGTCTATCAGGGCTGGGACAAGCCCAAGCAGTTTGACCGCAACCTGGTGGTGATCGGCGCCGGCAGCGGCGGACTGGTCAGCGCCTATATCGCCGCGGCAGTCAAAGCGGACGTCAGCCTGATCGAGAAGCACGCCATGGGCGGCGACTGCCTGAACACCGGCTGCGTGCCGTCCAAGGCGCTGATCCGTTCGGCACGGCTGGCTGCAGAGGTGCGCAAAGCGCCAGAGCTGGGTTTCAGCCACGCTGACGCACAAGTCGACTTTGCCGCCGTGATGGAGCGCGTACAGCGCGTGATCAAACAGATCGAGCCGCATGATTCGGTCGAGCGCTACACCGGTTTGGGCGTTGACGTGATCACCGGCGAGGCGCGCATCACCTCGCCCTGGCACGTTGAAGTGAACGGTCGCAGCATCAGCACGCGCAATATCATCATTGCTGCCGGCGCTCGCCCCTTCGTGCCTGATCTGCCGGGGCTGAAAGACATGCCCATAGTGACCTCCGACACCGTCTGGAACCTGCGCGAGCAACCGCGCCGCCTGCTGATGCTCGGCGGCGGCCCGATCGGCTGCGAGTTGGCACTGGCCTTTCAACAGCTCGGCTCACAAGTGATTCAGGTCGAACGCGGTGCACGCCTGCTGCCCCGCGAAGACGCCGACGCCAGCGAACTGGTGATGGGCAGCCTGCGCAGCGCCGGTGTCGACTTGCGGCTGCGCCATCAGGCCGAGACCTTCGAACTGCGTGATGGCGTTCCGGCCGTTCGGTGTCGCTCGCTCGATGACGACAGCACCGTCGACATCGAATTTGACTGCGTTCTGGTCGCCCTCGGCAGGGTCGCCAATACCAGCGGCTACGGTATCGAAACTCTCGATCTCACGCTGCGCGACAACGGCACGCTGGAAACCAACGAATACCTCGCCACCCGCTTCCCCAACGTCTTCGCCGTTGGCGATGTAACCGGCCCGTACCAGTTCACCCACGCAGCATCCCATCAGGCCTGGTACGCCGCCGTGAACGCGCTGTTCGGGACCTTTCGCCGCTTCAAGGCCGATTACCGGGTGCTGCCGCACTGCACCTTTACCGACCCAGAGGTCGCCCGCGTGGGGCTGTCGGAAACCGAAGCCCAAGCGCAGAGCATTGATTACGAGGTCACCCGCTACGGCATTGATGATCTGGACCGAGCGATTGCCGATGAAACAGCAGAAGGTTTCGTCAAGGTGCTGACCGTACCGGGGCGTGACCGCATCCTCGGCGTCACCATCGTCGGCGCCCACGCGAGCGAGTTGATCGCAGAATACGTGCTGGCGATGAAGTACAACCTGGGCCTGAACAAGATCCTCGGCACCGTGCACAGCTACCCGACGTTGAGCGAAGCCAACAAGTACGCCGCCGGAGAATGGAAACGCGCCCATCAACCCGAACGGCTGCTGCAATGGGTTGCCCGCTTCCACGCCTGGAGACGCGGGTGAGGTTATCGATCATCATCCCGGTGCGTAACGAGGCGGCAAATATTGTTGCGACGCTGGCACCGCTACAGCCGCTGCGCGGCGAGCTGGAACTGATCGTAGTAGACGGCGGCAGCAGTGATGACACCCTGGCGCTCGCCACGCCGCTGGCTGACCGCGTGCTGCATAGCGCCCCCGGTCGCGCGCAGCAAATGAACACTGGTGCGGCCCAGGCCCAAGGTGATTGGCTGCTATTTCTGCATGCTGATACGCAATTGCCTGCGGGCTTTCTCGACCTGCTTCCAGACCGCAACGCACACCGCCAGTGGGGACGCTTTGATGTGCGGCTGGCCCCCTCATCGCCTCTATTGAATGTCGTCGCCTGGATGATGAACTGGCGCTCGCGCCTGACCGGTGTATGTACCGGCGATCAGGCGATCTTTGTCCGCCGGGCCCTGTTCGAACAACTGGGCGGCTACGCGCCGATCCCCCTGATGGAAGACATCGAACTAAGCAAACGCCTGCGCAAAATCAACCCACCACTCTGTCTGCGCCCGCCCCTGACCACCTCCAGCCGACGCTGGCAAATCCACGGCACCCTGCGCACTATCGTTCTAATGTGGTGGTTGCGTTGGCGGTACTGGCGGGGCGCGCCGGTGGAGGAACTCGCGCGGCGCTACTAGCTGGAAGCTGGAAGCTGGAAGCTGGAAGCTGGAAGCTGGAAGCCAAGCATGGTGCAATGGGGCAGACATCGGGGCAAGGCAGCTGACCGCAGGGCCAGCTCGCAAACCTGCACCCCGCTCACACTACTTTTAGCTTCCAGCTTCTAACTTCTAGCTACTTGTAAACAACCCACTAGAGCCCATGATTACCAGTGACCCTATGCCCAGCCGACGCCCCCTCCTGATCTTTGCCAAAGCCCCGGTGTCGGGCATGGTGAAGACTCGGTTGATTCCGGCGCTGGGTGCGGAGGGGGCGTGTTCGTTGTATCAGCGGCTGCTGGAGCACTGCTTGCAACAGACTGCCGACTGGCCTTCAGAGCGGTTTTTGTATGTGGATCAACCGGCTCACCCCGAGCTGAGAGCATTGGCCGCTGAGCATGGTTTGCCGTTGCGGCGGCAGGCAGAGGGTGACCTGGGTGCGCGCATGACGAGCGCCATGGCAGACTTTCCCGGCGGTGCATTGCTGATCGGCAGCGACTGCCCGGCGCTGGACAGCCGCGCCATTGCTATTGCTGGCCAGGCCTTACTTGAGCATGACACGGCTATTATCCCCAGCGAAGACGGCGGCTACGTGCTGATTGGCCAGCGCCAGCCGCACCCTGCCCCCTTTGAGCAGATGCAGTGGAGCCACGCCAACGTCATGGCCGACACCCGCCGGCGCCTGCAAAGTGCCGGGCTCAGCCTGTGGGAGGGCGAGCCGCTCTGGGATCTGGATGAACCCGCAGACCTGGCGCGCCTGCCACCGGCTCTGGCCCGCGCCTTACGCGCTGGCGACGTCTCGCGCTGACGAATAATACCCCGCCACCAGAATCAACCCGACTTATGCGGGCTTATTGCCGGCAGTAACACATCGTTCTCCTTTGCATGGCATGACTATATGGTCACCGCTATCCGGCAGCGCGCTCACAAGGCGCTGTTCGCCGCAGTCCGCAACCAATCGAAGGATTAGCCATGTTTGACCTCAGCCCGCGCATAGAAGACCTTAAAAACAAGCTCGAAGGCTTTATGGATGAGCACATTTACCCCAATGAAGCCCTGTTCTACGAACAGGTAAAACAGAACAAATGGGGCCATCCGGCAATCCTGGAAGAACTGAAAGAAGAAGCCCGCAACCAGGGCCTATGGAACCTGTTCCTGCCCGAGTCCGAGCGCGGTGCCGGCCTGACCAACGAAGAGTACGCCCACCTGTGCGAAATCATGGGCCGCGTCTCCTTTGCCGGTGAAGTTTTCAACTGCAACGCGCCGGACACCGGCAACATGGAAACCATCGAGCGCTACGGTAACGACGAGCAAAAAGAGCAGTGGCTCAAGCCCCTGCTGGCCGGTGAAATCCGCTCCTGCTTCTCCATGACCGAGCCTGACGTTGCCTCCTCCGACGCCACCAACATCCAGTGCGAGATCCGCCGCGAAGGTGACGAGTACGTCATCAACGGCACCAAGTGGTGGTCCTCCGGAGCCATGAACGAGCATTGCAAGATCGCCATCGTCATGGGCAAGACCGACCCCGATGCACCCAAGCACCTGCAACAGAGCATGATTCTGGTCCCGCTGGACACCCCCGGCGTGAAGATCGTGCGCGACCTGCACGTATTCGGCTATGACCACGCTCCGCACGGCCACGCCGAGATCGAATACAACAACGTGCGCGTACCGGTTTCCAACATCCTGCTGGGTGAAGGCCGTGGCTTCGAGATCGCTCAAGGTCGCCTTGGCCCGGGCCGTATCCACCACTGCATGCGCAGCATCGGTATCGCCGAGCGCGCACTGGAAGCCATGTGCCGCCGCGCCAGCGAGCGCGTTGCCTTC
>MDSY01019374.1_pt1 | contig 36703 bp, 15 predicted proteins | sample 811131 | NCBI WGS metagenome assembly MDSY01 (sample SAMN05326643, study PRJNA326480) | marine metagenome | isolation source: seawater | place: Atlantic Ocean: South West | collected 2010
AAATCGAGCGCAGCACGACACACTCTTGGCGCCAAGCCGTGCTGCGCCAGCGCGCGCCTGTACCTCGCATCCGCGCATATCGCGACCAGCGATGAGGCGCATGCGAGGCGACCCGCCACGGGTGCGTCGTCGCTCAATCCGCTCAAAGCGTACTGCGCTTCGTCAAGCGCGGCGAGTTGGTCGCTCGACTCGGGAACGCTCGAGTTATTTCCAAACTTAGCAGGACTCGGAGATGCCTCAGCCATCGCTGCGGAGGGCGAGTGCGCGGGAACGTACTGATTGTTTATAGGCGGTTTTTTATCGCCACTCGCGTCCATGGGCGACGCGCTCGGCGACCGCGACATCGGCGTAGACCGTTTAGCCCACTCGGGGCTATGCACGGTTGCGTTTGGTTTGGTATCGCCAGTCGCGTCAGTGCGTTTTCTATCGACCACAGGTGACGTGGCAGGCGACCCGCCGAACACGCCCCAGGCGGGCTTGGGGCCGGGCGACTGCGTTGCGTTATCTTTTTGATCCAAAGACTCGTCCTCATCGTCGCCGTCGCCAAAGCTGAACGGGTCGTTTCGTTTCATTTTCGCTTCTTCATCCTGTTCAGGGCTCCGCCTGCCGTACGCCGGTACGTCCATTTCATCCTCGTCGTCCTCCTCGTCCAGCGTGAACGCGTCAACCTCCGCGAAGGTTACTCGGCGGCGCTTGCCGGGCGTCGGCAGAAACGGATCGATTGGCGTTCCGAGCTTTCCATTATTAGCGAGCTTCCCATTGGTATCTCTTTTACCTCCGTCTCCGGGTAAGTCGTTATATTGACTCGGAACTTTCGCGTCTCGCGCCGCGCCGAACACACCCAGCGACGCACTCGGGGACTTGGAGTTGGATCCAGGGGACTTGCGTCGCCCCGCGGTCGCCGGCGACGACGACCGGGCCCTGTCGTTCACTTTTGGTTTCGTCCTGTTCAGGGGAGATCTGGTCGAGGGCGACATGGGCGCCTCCTTCAACGCCGCATCTCTTGAAGTCTCAAAGTCGAACGTGTCCGGCTTGGATTTCGCGTTCCGGGTTGCCTTTTGCTTGGAATCTGCTGAAGGCTTGTCCGCTGATGCGGGGCCTTGTGTGTTTGCGTCGACGCCCATCGAGCCATTTCCTTTTCCGCGCGCAGCTGCCGATCCCACGGCTCCGCCACCACGCGTCGCATCTTTCCCATCCACAGTAGCGGGCTTCTTCAGGAAACCCTTGATACTCGCCTGGCGACGAGCCTTACCCCGGCGCTCGTAGATCTTCGACAGGAACCCCATGTCGGTGGGGCCGATGCCGATGCCGAGCTCGGGCCTGCGCTTCCGAAATTGAAATTCAAACTGACTAAAGTGCCTCCTCGCAACGCGGGCCCGAGCCGTCCCTCCGGCCACGGCAAACGCTCCGCGGCGCGAGGCTCGATGCGCGATACTCCAACCTTGACGCTGCGGTCGAAGGCGTGCGTCCGCGCGGTCACCACGCACGTCGCTCTGAAGTCCTCGACGTGGGAAGCCAAGTCGTAATAAGCACCCGACGTCGTGGCGTTGTTTGGCGCCCATCTCATTCTCGGACCGATCGAGGCCGACCGGGAGAGACCTTTGAGATTTCGTGCGCTTGAAACCGTTTGCGTGTGGTTTTTCAAAGAGGCTTCCCGTGAATTTTGCGGTGGAAATTCGCGCGAGCTCTGACATTGGTGCCAGCTTGGCTGGAATATCTTGGAGAAGGAGAGCCGACTGGGACTCGTCGCACCTCCAAACTCCAGCGTGGTGGCTGCCGTGCACACCGCGACGCGCTCGCGCCCGCACACGTGTCCGCCCAACCGCGTACGGAGGGTGGCGGCGTGGTGTGCAGACTGGACGCGCAACGTAACCTTCCAACGCGGTGAACGTTTTCAGATTTGTGTTGGATTCCGAAAGTCGTTTGACGCGACTGAAGCGTTGAAGTGAAGTGTCCCCTGGCTGGTCTGCTCCGCGTGGCCGTGTCCGCGTGTTCTTGACGGTCAAGAAACCTACAGATCACACCTCAACCTGTGCTTGCCTTCCACTCGGAACATCAATGACGTCGTTACCCCCCCGCCCCCCCCCGGCGAGTGGAGTCGGCGGAGGCACATCAAATTCGTTCGGCCCATCGAATGCCTTCTCCGTGCGCGAGCTTCGCGATTCCCTGCAATCGCGTGCCCGGGACCTTGAAACAAAAGCCAGCGATGCGGCGGCGGCGATGCAGAAACGTTTAAGTTCTGGTAGTCTATTCGAAGGAAATCAGCAAGAAATTGGAAACCCTAAAAACGCGTTCGTGGAACTAGCACGGCGGCCGGCGAAGCAAGTAGCGGATACCGCCACGAAACTCCTAACGTCAGACGACAATGCGCTGATTCGCGGAGTCAAGACGAGCGTGAGGAGCGCGGCGGTCGGTATGCGGCGTGTACGGACCGCGGATGATCTCAGTAATGGATCGATTGATGAAGGCGCTGACGGTTCAGATTCCCCTCAACTTCGTCCTCAACTCGGGGCTTTTCAGTTGCCCCCGCGGCTGGCGGCAGCGCCGAGCGCGTTGCGGGAAAAAATCGACCAGACCCTTCCCGAGTGGGACGTGTTCAAGTCTCTGAAATGCGACGGTACGGGTGGTAAAAAATCGTTCACGAAATGGACCCCACCTCAACGGGGTTCATTCGGGGAAATCAGACAGTACATCCCAGGCAGTAACAGCGGTCAGGGCTTGGACGATTTGCTCAGGAACATCGAGGCGAAAATCGAACAGAAGATGCCCGGTGTTTTCTCAAAAGAAAGCGGTGGCTTCCCGACTGCGGACTTCACGCCCAGTGAGCTGTTGAGCAAGGTGCACGACGCAGGTAATGCGGCGGTGCGAGAGTGGCTGTCAGCTGCGCGTGAAAAAACAGAGACCGCGGGAGGTCCGTCAACGAAATCAAGAAGTCGCGGGAAGATGAACGCTACGAACAGAGCGGCGTCCATGACGGAAGCGGAGTTCAGGGAAGCGGAAGCTGCGGCGAGGCTGATCCAAGAGATGCGAAACGCGAGCGGCGCGGATACCGATGTCGGTGGTGATGAGGAGAAATACGGTGTATCGTCATCACCTACATCTCCTACGTCACAATCTAGCTCACCGGCGACATCACCCACGACTACGTTGACTGCTATGCCCAAAACTGACGAAGTACCTACGGATACTACGTCCGACTTGTCCTCTCCGCAGTCGATCGCGACGCTTCCCAAGCCCGCGGACGAGCGCCGAAGGCTTTCCACAGATGCGGTGTCAGGGACTGGAAGGACAGACATCACAGGTTTCGGTCCTATAGACACACCTAACGAACGTAAATCCATGCGTTCCCCTGGCCGGTCCGTGGCGATCGTCACCACCGCCTCGCTTCCCTGGATGACCGGTACCGCGGTGAACCCGTTGCTGCGAGCGGCGTACCTGAGCAAACGCGGCGGCCACGACGTTACCTTAGTCGTGCCGTGGCTCCCCCCCGAGGAACAGCAACTGATTCACCCGTCCGTTGTGTTTGAAACACCCGAGCAGCAAGACACGTACGTGCGAAAGTGGGTCATTGACCGGTGCGGCTTCGACCCCACCTCGATGAAACTTGACTTCTACCCCGGGCGGTACGCCAAGGACAAGTACTCGATAATCCCCGTGGGCGACGTTTCGAAATACATAAAGTCGAAAAATAAAGATGTCGCGGTGCTGGAGGAGCCGGAGCACTTGAACTGGTACCATAGCGGTAACCGGTGGAGCGATACGTTCGAACACGTCGTCGGAGTAGTACACACCAACTACCTGGAATACGCCCGTCTGGAGGAACACGGCAAGGTAAAGGAAGCGGCAATGCGGTTCGTGAATTCCTGGGTGTCACGGATGCACTGCCACAAAATCATAAAACTCTCAGACGCGGTGCAGGACTTCCCGCGGAGCGAAACGGTCAACGTTCACGGGGTGTCGCCTGTTTTTCTCGAGGTTGGCAGGCGGAAAGCCACCGCGGCGGCGCAAGCCTCCGCGGCGGAGTGCGACCCGGACGCGGCCGCGGCGCAGGTGGTGGGACGGACCGTGAGCAAAGCGCTGGCGTCGCTCAGCGCCAGGTCCGAACGCCGCAAGAACGCAAAGAAGAATGAGAACAAATATGAAAATGATTCAGAAACCCTGAACACCCCCGAACCCATCCACCCGTCCAAAGAGGTGTTCACCAAGGGGTGTTACTTCCTCGGGAAGGTTGTGTGGGGCAAGGGCTTCCACGAGCTTCTGCAACGCGTGGAGGAGCACAACGTCAGTTCCGACGGCGCAGAATTCAAATTGGAGATGGACGTTTTTGGGTCGGGGGAAGATTTTGGATCTGTTTGCGAAAAGTCAAAAGAGAAGAATCTACCGCTGAATTTCAAAGGCCGAGCCGACCACGCCTCTGATCAAATGCACGACTATAAGGTGTTCATTAACCCTTCGCTATCGGATGTGGTGGCGACTACGAGTGCAGAGGCGCTGGCGATGGGCAAGTACGTGATTTGCGCCAAGCACGCGAGCAACGCGTTCTTCTCCACGTTTCCAAACTGCTTGACTTACGACTCGCCTGAGGAGTTCAGCAAGTGCGTGAAGAAAGCGCTGAGTAGCGACCCGACGCCGTTGTCTGTACGGGACCGGTACAGATTGTCGTGGGAAGCCGCTACTGATCGGTTTTTAGACGCAGCTGAATTGGGGGCGGAACAGACCCACGGCCCGGGGAGTCAGAAAAGGGACCGTATCGCGGAAGCCGCCGCGCACGCGCTGCACTCGTCCATGGCCCGCGCCGAGCCGTTAAGAAGAGCAGCAGGGGCGGGGGAAAACACAATGATCGGCCCGGAGGTGGTGGACGGGAAGTGGACGCCGCCGTGGGTGAGACGAGGGTGAGGGATAGAACGGATAGAACAATGAAAGACAATGAAGACATGACTTGACGCGAAACACTTTGTCTTTCTGTATCTCCTAAGCTCTACGCTGCAATCGCCCTGGTCGCTTTATTAGGCTTTCGCCTGTTAGACGTCGTTCGTATCCCTGTTTGCGGTGGTGCGGGTTCTTTTGGCTTTGGTGAGGGCTTTTTTGGGGACGCCTTCGCAGGCTGTGTCTTTTGCTTTTTTTTGGGCGCCGCCGCTGGAGGGTCGTTCTTGGGTTTGTTTTTGCTGCCGGGAGGTCTCCCAAGCTTCTTCCTCTCCAACGGAGCCGTGGGCTTTGCCTCGGGGTTCTTCCTCGATCTACCCCGTTTCTTCTTCACAGGTCCAGCCGTAGGCGCTAGAGCGGGCGCGGGCATTGCAAACACGGTCTTTTCTTCCGCAGACTTCTTATTTTTACTCCCCTTCGGCCTCCCACGTTTTTTCGTTTCCGGCGGAGCCTCAGGCTCGCCCTGGGTTTCGCCCTCCCCTTCAGTGGTGACCGGAGGTTGTGCTTGAAGCGCGGATGCCGCGTTCGGGGAGCCCGTCGTCTCCGCAACACATGAAGCTTTGACGTTGGTGGTCGGCTCCATCGCAAGAGGTTGCGCGGTGCCTCACTGACAATAAAAAGTAGTGGCTTCTCGGACAACGATTTCTAGGAACTCGCGAAAGGATCTCGTGATAGCTTTCGACCGCGTCGTGGCTACGTCACGACTTGTTTCTAGGAAGGATAAGCACACGCGCACGCGCGGCACTTGGACCGCGCCGTGTAGCCATGCGCCACCGTTTACGCACAGTGCTCTTCGCGCTCTTCTTGATCCTCTGTCTCGCGTGCGCCGATGCGCAGCGGAGCTCGACGGGGCGGAGGAGCTCGGCGGGTCGGTCAAATACTCGTTCGTCTGCTGGCAGGCAGTCAGCAGGCAGAAGCTTCGGTGCCAGGAGCGGAGGACGCGGTGTCTCTTCGCGTGGCGCCGCGGGTCGAGCCTCCCAAGTACGTTCTCGAAGTGTACCTTCAACACGACAAGCGGGTGCGCGCGTTGGCGTGAACACAGCTGCGCGCGCCGCGCGCGGAACGCGCCAGGCCCAGCCACGTGCGTCTGCGTCTCGTGCAGTATCCTCCCGCGACAGTTTTGGCACGAGCGCTGCGGTTCCGCGTCGTACTCAGACCAACGCCCGGCTCGGAGCCGGCGCGCGCTACGAAGCTAGGCGAGCCCCTGTCGAAGCCGCCCGCGAAGCTGCACCGCGTGCTCTCGGGGGCGCCGAAGCCGTACCGCGTGTCGCCGCGCGCGCACGCCCTGGACTCGCAAACGCGTTGGCCGACCAGGACGCCTTGCCCGCCGCGTATCGCACCGTCGAGGCGGACCGCCCGCCCGGCGTTGAGTCGCGAGCCGAGACAGCACGTGAATCGTCAGCACGTGAATCGAAACCCCGAGTCGACGTATGGCGTCGTGGCGATACACGTTTCACGAACGCAGTGACAGATACGGGTGATACGAAGCCACCGCCGCAACTCCAGAATCCAAAAAGCGGAGCACGCTATGAAACCTTACCCGAAGAAAACACCGTCAGCGACGCGGTTGGCGAACGCGGTGAGGTTAACGACTTGAAAGCTCCGAGTCGAATGGAAATGAAGGAACGTGAGTCAAGTACTAGCGATGCTACCAGTGGCACTACCGGCGACACCGCTACCTTTTCAGGTGCTCCGCTACTTGCTGATATTTCGGAAGCCGCGGAGACTCTGGGTGGAATAAATCCTGAAAGTGTCACCGCAATTCCTGAAAAAGTCGACCCCGCGCCGTCCACGACGCTCGCCGCGCCGAGTGAAGTTGAGCCGATTCCACTGACTTCAACAGACCCAGTGAGCACGACGGTTGCGAAACCCGAACTACAGGCACCTGCGGAACTGTCTTCCTCGAAGCCCCGCCCTGTGGAAATCGGAACGCGCCAAGACCCGAGCGAACCGATCGCCGTGTCGAGTTCTGTTGGAAACGAAAACCTCGAGACCACGAACTCCGTCGAGCCGATTAAACTCGACCAAACGAAAGAACCCTTGACCGATTCTTTGCCCTCAAAGGGATCCGCCATGGACTCCACTGATGGCACAGGATCCGACGAGCCAAACGATTCAGCATTATATCCTGAATTGGGATCCACGGAAGGCTCTGGAACGAACCAAGGGTCTCCAGCTCAAGACGACGCGACGCCTCAAAGCGATTTCGATTCGAGCACCGGCAGCGCGAACACCGGTACCACTACTCCTTCGCCGTCTCGCGTCGGCGCTTCCAACGAAATCCCCTACGGCTCCGGCACGTCTTCACAGCCTCCGTATAACTTCGGGGGAGGCCGTGATCTCGGAAGGTCGTTCACGAAACGAGGGTTCCAAGGTGTTCCCCGGGAGTCGCAATGCGGAAACGGGAAGAGTCTTTCATCTAAAAGCGAAAAGAAATGGATCGTCCAGTTCCGGGAAAACGTCACAGACGCGGTGTACTTTGAAGCGGCGCGCGAGGTTCATCTCGGGGAAGCATCACGAAGTCCTGACCCTCCTACGTTGCGCGCTGCTGCTCCAGGCTTGCGCATCGCTGTTTTAGGAGGCGTCTCGAGGCGGTTCAAAAAGAAGTTCGCCGTAGCGCACCGGAGCGAAATTGAAAGCATCGAGCCGGATATGGAAGTAAAGGCGTTTCGAAGGTTTGCGCAAAGTTCAAACGACGTCGTTACGGATGTCATTTCTCTGAACCGGTCCGCCTCTCGTCCATCTAGACGGTCTTCTTTTAAATCTGCGCCGAGAGAATCTGCTCCTAGACCTCGTGTGAGTTGCTCTGCGTTGGCGCAAACCAGTCTTTCCTCAACGCAGTGGAATTTAGACCGTATTACAAGCTCAGGTGGTTCCACTCTGGATGGAAAATTCTTCGCCCCCGAGTGCCTGTGCGGCCGCGGCGTCTCCGTGTTCGTCGTGGACACGGGCGCGCGAGTAACCCACAGCGAGTTCACCGGAAGAATAGCCACGGAATATACGAACTTCGTGGAATGCGACGGCGACGGCAGCGGGGCGATGTTGGACGACAGCGGGCACGGCACGCACGTCTCCGGCACGGTGCTTGGCGTAAAATCCGGGATCGCGAAGTGTGCGACGTTGCACCCCGTGCGCGTGCTGGACGGCGACGGAAGCGGGAAGAGCTCGTCAATCATTGAAGCACTTGATTGGATCGCCGATCTTCAACTTCCGAGCGGTAATCGAAAGATAGTCTCCATGTCACTTGGTGGACCGCGGTCCAACGCGATCGACACGGCGGTCCGAGAAATGGTAACGCAAGGTGTTCCTGTTATTGTCGCCGCGGGGAACGAACAAAGCGACGCGAGCACCACGAGCCCTGCCGGCGAGACAAGCGCGATCGCCGTGGGGAGCACGAGCTGCTATTCGACGTCACAATCGAAACGCTGCGCTTCCGATGACGTTTCCGTGTTTTCGAACTTCGGAGCTTCCGTGGATGTCTACGCGCCTGGGGATGACGTGCAAAGTTCCTGGATCACGGGCGATAATTCTTTCCAGCAAAACAGCGGAACGTCCATGGCGGCGCCGTTAGTGGCGGGCGCGTGTGCTCTCTATCTGGAAAAATACCCAAACGCAACACCAGACGACATAAAATACGCAATCACATCCACCAGCACGCCAGTGACCTGGAACAACAACAAGGGGAAAGGGGGGGGGGGAATGCTCGACGTGGGCGCGATGCTGAAAGTCGCGCCGAGGTAGAGAAAATTTTGAGCAAAAAATCCGAATAACTCGTCAATCCTTGGTCTAAATCTGTCGTTTAGTGCCATTTTTGGGTTGTTTATTACTGCTGCAATCTCGAGCTTGTCTTTCTGCGGTGTTTTGCCGTTCCGCGCATCAGAACCCTGGCGCGGTGTAGACCGTGGCTTGGAGTTCGCCGAGGCATCGCGGCGTGTGTTGGGTTCAGGGACCGACACGGCGTGTACGCGCGCACCGACTCGTCCGACCGAGGGTGCGCACACGCGCGAGCGCAGGCCGGGTGCGGAATCCAATTCATAGGATCGTTTGGAGGCCTTGTTGATTGATTATACACAAAATGGCTGGCGACGCGCGGAGGTCCCAGCTGGCGGATGAGCGCGCGGAATGGCCCGCTAGGCCTTCCGTGTCTGAGAGCCCCGCGCTCGGTGTGAACGGCGCGAACTTTGTTAAAATCGCCCCCTCCTGGCTGTCACGCGAGGGCGGGGATGCGCGTAGGGACCAGCCTCGGAATCGCGGTTTGCCCGGCGAGAAACCGGGCTCGATTGAAATCTCTTCCCCGATGAAATCTCGGTCATCGCGGCCGAAAATGTTCCTTCCGTCCGACGTGATGGACACCGCGGAGGCGTACGGCACGAGTGCGGTACCGAAAACGCAACCCAGAGGGGCGGTCGCGCAACGCAAAACCCTTAACGGTACTGGTGGAGGGCTCGGGGCGAGGAAATCGAGCGCGAGCGATTTCCGGTCCCCGAAGGTCAGCCGAGCATCCGCGCCCTCTTCCCCTGGAGGGTTCGATCAGAGGTCTGACGGGGCGCCGAGGACGCCAGGACGTATGTCTGGGGGAGGTACCACTCAGCGTATGTCTGGAACATCCACTCTCGCACGCACCTCTACGATCCCCGAACCAACGCCCGCTCAGATTCGCGAGATGCTCCCCGGCGAGTACGAAATAAAAACATCCAGCGACATAATCGAGTACTACGTGCGGAACGGCTTGGGCGCGCCTATCAAGGTTTTTTACTGCGTCGCGTCCCCAGTCACGAACATGACGTATACACCGTACGACCTAATCGTGGTTCCCAAAGAGTTCGTGGAGCACAAGGGAATCGACCACTACACCGTCACCTCCAGTGGGGTTACTTTTGTTTCCCCAAACGGAGGCGGAGGGGAATTCATCCCGCTCGGGGATTGGATGGGTGATACCAGCGTGTTCGCGTTAATGCGCCAGATGCGGTTTTTCAAGGACTACCTAATCGCGAAGGCGTTCAAGTTCTGGAGAGGGAACGTGCGGTACAAGATGTATGCTTTAGTCAGAGCGAAGATTGAGCGCAAGTTACCGCGCGCTCGGAAGAAGTTTGTCCCCGCGTTGGCTGAGATTGGCAAGCTGTGCGACGAGCTCCGGGAGACGCAGTGCACAGCTATAAACCCTTTAGTGACGCACACCCTGGATGACTTCACTAAGAACCAAGAACAACAACTGCAGAATCAAGCCGTGCCGAACATGGAGCAGATCCAGGAGAAGGCGCAGCGAGTGTTTGAGCGGGTGTGCCGGGACGTGGCGCGGGAGTCGCAGGAAGTTTCCGACGAGCTCGCCGCTTCGAGCGGTATCGATTCGTTCGTTTCGAAAACCAAATCGATGGTGGCGCTGAAACGCGAACGGCACGAACGGCGAAAGGCGCACACCAGAGTCACGGAAGAGCGGAAAATGCTACCTTCGTTAGTCCGCCTCGCAGACTATATGCTCACTGAAGCGTTCGTGCAGATGGCCAACAGTAATTTACAGAAACTTCTCGACGTGGTTGAGAAACCCGATCCGAAATCCAAAGGCGCGTTCGCTACTTCTGTTGCGTTTGAAAAAGACGTTACCACGTTTGAACCCAATGAACGCGTCGTGCTGAGCACGATCAATGAGACCGTGCTGGACGGAGTGGTGAGAGCGGTGGGCGCGGCGCCGCGCGTCGCATTCGCCAGGTCCTTCGCGCCGCTGTTCGAGCCGTCGCCGAACTCGTCACCGGTGAAAAGAGCCTCACAAGTCAGCGAAGGCGCCCTGTCTGGTGTAACGTCACCCCCTAGAGTGTCCGAGAACAACCAATCGTCCATGTCCGACTCCGTGGATGAGAGCGGTTCCGATATGCGTAACGGTTCCGGTACCACTACTCGGGTTTTTGAAGGCTTAGGGCCGATGGCGGTGTTACTGGCGGATGACTACTGGCTCTCCATGCGTGCCCGGTTAGACGCGAAGATCAACTTGAGCTTCTCCGAATCAAGAGAGTACGTCAAAACGTACGAAGACCTCCGAGCGATTTATCAATTTGGCTTGGAGTGGAACCAAGAGGAGTACGAGAAGACGCCGAAAACCGTCGCGACGTTCCGAGCCGATATGCTCGTGCAACGCGGGTGGTCTCAGGATTTGGATAAAATGAAGACTTCCAACACGGTGGGGTGTATTTTCGTGGACGGCAAGCCGTTGCGGAACGAGCTGCTGAACACCGTGCACGGGATGTTGGAGTCCATGAAAGCTTTATTACTCGTGAAAGCCAGGGAGGAAGCGATCAAAGCCGGCACGAACTTCACGAAGCGCATCAAAAGCCTCGTCGCTCGCCCCGAAGATTTAGACGGCTTCATGCAGCTCGTGGAGCAGCACCAGAAGCACACGTCTCAAAAGGCTGCTTACAGCTCGGAGCACCTCACCGTGGAGGACATGTTCAACATGCTCTTGGAGTACGAGATGAAAATTCCCGCGGCGGACCAAGTGCGGTTGGACGACTTGAACGAAGCGCGGACTGGATTTTTAGAATCAATGGCGAGCGCGAGCGAATTCATCGAGTCCAAAAAAGCCGAGATGATGAAGGTGCTGAAAGTGGGTGTCGCGGAGGTTGAGGAACAGCTGTTCCGAGAGCAAACCATTTTGAACACCGGGGTGTACATGGACCGGGTGAATGACCCAAGTGAGGTTGTTTTATCGCTCGCAAGTGTCCGACAGAATTTAGACCAATACGCCCACACGTGCGACACGTACAAGCGGTACCAAAAGCTGTTCGGCACCGCGGTCGGTGCGTTTAGTTCGCTGGATCTCGCAGTCAAAGAATACGAACAGAAATACGACAGCTGGAACTCGTTGCACCAGTTTCGTGTGGACTCCTCGCAGTGGATGTCCAATCCGTGCGAATCCCTGGAGCTGGACCAGATCACCAACGGCGTGGACGACGCGTACACGGCGGCTTATAAAATGCTGAAACTTCGAAGGGACGACCAAGTCGTGATGCGCACGCGGGAAGAGATCGAAGCCTTTAGAAAGTACGTACCGCTGCTCAACGAGGTCGCCAACCCCGCGCTCCAACCCAGACACTGGGAAAAGATTTTCAAAGTCTTCGACAAAGGCGCGTACGATCCAGAGGCGCCGCCTACCGCGTCTGATTTATTAGAGTGGGGCGCGCTTGATATGCTTGAACAACTAGAAACAATAGGCGCGCAAGCGAGCAAGGAATATTCCTTGGCGCAAACCCTGAAGAAGATGACCACGGAGTGGGAGGGCCAGGAGTTCCGGTGTATCCCTTATAAAGATACCGGAACGTACGTGCTTGGTGGTTCTGATGACGCGCAGGCGTTGCTGGATGACCAGATCGTCAAGGCACAAGGCATGTGTGCGTCTCCTTTCGTCAAGCCGTTCGAAGCTGACGCAAAGGCCTGGTCTGCGACGCTAAACACGCTACAGGACATGTTAGACAACTGGCTCAAGTGCCAGCAAACCTGGCTGTATTTAGAGCCTATTTTTTCCTCAGAAGACATCGTGAAGCAGATGCCTGAAGAGGGTGAAAAGTTCAGACAAGTTGATAACGAGTGGAGGGATATTATGAACGCCACGAAAGAGGCGCCGGACGTGATTACGATTGGCCGGGACAAGGAAAGATTGGATCGTCTCGAGGAGTGCAACATATTACTCGACGCGATCCAGAAGGGATTAAGCGCTTACCTGGAGAAGAAGCGCCTTTTCTTCCCGCGGTTCTTCTTCCTGTCCAACGACGAAATGCTTGAGATTTTATCGGAAACCAAGGACCCAACCAGGGTGCAACCACACTTAAAAAAGTGCTTCGAAGGCGTGGCAAAATTAAAATTCGAGGGCGAGGATTTTCTGATCACGGCGATGATTAGCGAAGAATCAGAGGAAGTGCCGCTGATGCAGCCCGTTGTTGTGGCAGACGCCAACGGCGCGGTGGAGAAGTGGCTGTTACAAACGGAGGCTGCTATGTTTGATAGCATTCATAACGTCACCGGTGAAGGATTATTAGCCTACACAACCAAGCCCCGAGACCAGTGGGTTCTTGATTGGCCGGGTATGGTCGTGCTCGTCGTGACCGCGGTGAACTGGACCGCTGATGTCACGAAAGCCATCGGGGAGGGTAAAAACGCAGTCAAAGCATATGAGGACAAATGCACGGCTGACCTTTTGAAAGTCGTGGATCTTGTCAGAGGCGAATTGACGTCGTTACAGAGGAAAACGTTAGGAGCCCTGGTGGTGATGGACGTGCACGCTAGGGATGTTGTTTCTGTCCTAGCTCAAAACGGCGTCTCAGCTGCTACCGATTTCGACTGGCAAGCGCAGCTCCGGTCGTACTGGGAAGAGGACCCAAGAGAAGAACGCGAACTCACCGCCATCATGCGGATTATGAACGCGGAGGTGGAGTACGGGTACGAGTATTTGGGGAACTCGAGTCGTCTTGTGATTACTCCACTCACGGATAGATGCTACAGGACTCTGATGGGCGCTATTCATTTAACAATGGGCGGTGCGCCAGAGGGGCCCGCCGGTACCGGCAAAACCGAAACCACCAAGGACCTGGCGAAAGCGCTCGCACGACAGTGCGTGGTGTTCAACTGCTCCGACTCCATGGACTACATCCAGATGGGCAAGTTCTTCAAAGGACTGGCGTCAAGTGGCGCCTGGGCGTGCTTCGACGAGTTCAACCGCATCGACTTGGAAGTCCTGTCAGTGGTGGCGCAGCAAGTTCTGGATATCCAGCGCGCGATTTCAGCAAAGGTAACCTCGTTCGTGTTCGAAGGCACGGAGATTGGCTTGAAGTACAGCGCGTGGTGCTCGATCACCATGAACCCCGGTTACGCTGGTCGTAGCGAACTGCCAGACAACTTAAAAGCCCTGTTCCGAACCGTCGCGATGATGGTCCCTGACTACGCCATGATTGGCGAGATTATTCTTTATTCCTTTGGATATTTAGAAGCCAGGGATTGCGCTACGAAAATCGTGCAGTGCTACAAGCTTTGCTCCGAGCAGCTTTCGTCACAGGATCACTACGACTATGGGATGCGCGCTGTGATGGCCGTGTTACGCGCCGCGGGCAACTTGAAACGCCGGTACCCGGAAGAGGACGAGTACGTCTTAATGCTGCGGTCCATCATCGACGTCAACTTGTGCAAGTTCCTTTCGCACGACGTGCCGCTGTTCAAGGGGATCATTTCTGATTTGTTCCCAGGCGTGGTGTTGCCTGAAGCGGATTACAAACTGATGGAGATCGCGATGCACGAAGCCTGTGTTGAAATGAACCTGCAACCGGATCCGTATTTCTTTTTGAAAACCATTCAGCTGTACGAGATGATTGTGGTGAGGCACGGGTTGATGATTGTGGGGCAGCCGTTTTCGGGAAAAACCATGAGTTACAGAGTTTTAGCGCGAGCACTTTCCCTAATGGCAGAACGCGGCGAGGAGGGCCAAGTCAAGTGCGAGTACCACGTCGTGAACCCCAAGGCGATCACAATGGGTCAATTATACGGGCAGAACGACCCGCAGACGCACGAGTGGCAGGATGGCGTGTTAGCTGTCGTTTACAGAGGGTGCGCGCAGGATCAAAGCCCGAATAGAAAGTGGGTCATTTTAGACGGCCCCGTGGACGCGATTTGGATCGAAAACATGAACACCGTGCTGGACGATAACAAAAAGCTGTGCCTCAACAGCGGTGAAATTATCGCTATGAGTTCCGTTATGAACATGATTTTCGAGGTTGCCGATTTAGCGGTGGCGTCTCCTGCTACGGTGAGTAGGTGCGGCATGGTGTACTTGGAACCGCACCAACTGGGATGGCGCCCGCTGTGCGTCTCCTGGCTCGCAGAGTTCCCCGAGCACTTTTTGAAACAGTGGAGGGACCGGATCTTGGGATTATTTGACTGGCTCGTACCAGTCAGCATTAGGTTCCTTCGAAGGGAAATCAAAGAAGTAGCCGCAACAACGGAAGAGGGCACCAACGTCGCGGTGAACCTTATGCGAACCTTCAAGTCCTTACTAGTCACCCCGCTGGAGGCTGACCCGAAATCAATCACCAAAGAGTTGAAAAAGGAAATGGAAACGCACATCGATGCGACTTTCGTGTTCGCGTTGACTTGGAGCGTTGGGGGTTCAGCTGGGTCCAACGAAGCGCGGTTGGTTTTCGACAACTTCTTAAGAGCTGCTTATGAGTGTCGTCTTGCTGATGGCTTCACCGGACCCTCTGGTGAAAAGTACGACCTCCCAGAGGACATCCCGGAGGGGCACGTCGAGGCGAAGACGCCGTTGCCCCCGAGCGAGCGGCCAAGTATAGTGATGAGCAAAAGTAGTGCGGAGGGTGAAGGTACTTCAGGTGAAGCAGAAGGCGACCCTGAACCTGAACCGTCACCGAAGCCCAAGAAGGAAAAGAGCAAGAAGAAAGATGTAGAACCCGAACCGTCAACCGAAGATGAATCGTCGCAGCCGATGAAGAAGTCCACGGTTTATGACTTCCGGTGGGACATGACGGAAAAAACCTGGATCGCGTGGGAGGCGGACATCGACCAGACGCCCATTCCACGCGACGCCGCGTTCAAATCCATCATCGTTCCCACAGTGGACACGGTGCGGTACATGTTCCTGGCTGATTTAGCCATACGGAACAAGAAACCTATTCTGTTCTGCGGCCCGACTGGCACTGGGAAGTCTGTTTACCTTCAGGGCCACCTTCTGAACATGGACAAATTAGAATACGCGCCTCCAAACTTTGTGGGTTTCAGCGCCAAAACTTCCGCCAACATCACGCAGTACTTGATCGACGCCAAACTCGACAAGCGACGCAAGGGGTTCTTCGGTCCGCCTGTCGGGAAACAAATGGTCATCATGATCGACGACCTGAACATGCCTCAGAAGGAAACCTACGGGGCGCAGCCTCCTATTGAGCTGTTGAGGCAGTTCTTCGATCATGGAGGTTGGTACGCGCGGGACAACTCGTTCAGGACGATGCAAGATTGCTTGTTTGTCGCCGCGATGGGTCCGCCCGGGGGGGGCAGAGCTCCTATTACTCAAAGATACCAAAGGCACTACAACTTGTTGAGTATTAATGACTTCGACACCGAGGCTCTGGAGCACATTTTCGGGAACATCCTGGTGTGGTTCTACGACTCAGGCGGGTTCCCGGTGGAGGTTTCCTCAAAAAAGGATGGAATTATTAAGGCGACGTTGGACGTCTACTCCACGGCGATTGAAAAACTTCTTCCCACGCCCGCGAAGAGCCACTACACTTTTAACTTGAGAGACGTGAGCCGGGTGATTGAAGGTATGACGCTTCAGAAAGCGTCTGGCTTGGAAACCGGCCTCGGTGGCATGGGCGAGCACTTCCGCCTTTGGGTGCACGAAACCATGCGCGTGTTTTACGACCGGCTAGTTTCCGACGAAGACCGGAGCTGGTTTTTGAGTTACCTAAGCGAGCTCACCGAGAAGCACTTCGACTTGAACTTCAACGAGCTGTTCGTGCACTTGGACCACGACGGTGATGGTTCTGTTGATGCTGAAGAACTGAGACACTGCATGTACGGCGACTGGCTCCAGGAAGATGAGGAACCGGACGCGCTGGGGGGCGATCGGTTGTACGATGAATTAACAGACATGGGCGCGGTGGTCCAGCGGTTGGAAGAATACCTGGTGGACTTCAACGGGATGAGTAAGTCGCCCATGAACCTTGCGATGTTTCTTTATGCTGCGGAGCACGTTGCGAGGATCTGCCGTGTGTTAAAGCAACCTGGAGCGCACATGCTGTGCGTTGGCGTGGGCGGCTCAGGAAGACAGTCTCTATCCCGCCTAGCCTCCTTCATCATGGGCATGCCGTGTTTCCAAATCGCGATTTCCAAATCCTACACGCGCGTGGAGTGGAAGGAGGATTTGAAGAAGTTCTGCCGCGAAGCCGGCGCGACGGGCAAGCCGTGCGTGTTTCTGTTTTCCGACTCGCAAATCAAGGAAGAGAGCTACGTGGAAGACATCAATAACCTGTTGAACTCCGGTGAAGTTCCCAACTTGTTCCCGTACGATGAGCGCGCGGCTGTGATGGAGACGTGCCGAGTCGCGGCGAAGAAAGCGGGAGTCACCGCGCCAGAGGGAGGCCCGCTGGAAGACCCCACGCAGCTGTGGCAGTACTTTATCAAAACATGCAGGGCAAACTTACACGTCGTACTGTGCTTCTCTCCCATCGGCGAAGCTTTCAGGGAACGCTTGCGGCAGTTCCCGAGTTTAGTGAACTGCTGCACCATTGATTGGTTCAGGGAGTGGCCGGATGATGCATTAGAAGCGGTGGCGGTGAAAACTTTGAAGGATGTCGACGTCGCCGATGCAGAAAAGGAAAACCTCAAAGAGATGTGCAAGAGTTTTCACAGTTCCGTACGAGAACTGTCCGAGGAGTACCTCAAGAAAGAGGGAAGGCACAACTACGTCACGCCCACGAGTTACCTTGAGCTGTTGACCATGTTCACGTCGTTACTGCACAAGCAGCGCGATTTCGTTTCCTCGCAAAAACGCCGGTACGAAGTCGGCCTTGAAAAGCTCGCCTTCACCGCCGACGCGGTGGCGACGATGCAGGACGAACTGACGGCGTTGAAGCCCGAGCTGATAAAAACAGTCGCTGAAACCGAGGACTTGATGGCGAAAGTACAAATGGAGAAGGTTGAGGTCGTGGAACCTAAAAAAGCGGCGGTGGATATCGAGGTAGCGGAAGCGGCTAAGAAGGGCGACGAAGCGGGCGCTGTTAAAAAAGAGTGCGAGGATTTGTTAGCGGAGGCTATCCCGGCTTTGAATGCTGCCGTTGCTGCATTAGATACGATCAAGCCCGCGGACATAAAGCTCGTCCAGACTTTCAAGAACCCCCCCGCGGCGGTGAAGCTGGTGATGGAAGCGGTTTGCGTGGCGTTGGATGTTAAACCGGCGAAAGTACCCGACCCCGCCGGGACGGGTCGCAAGATTGACGACTACTGGGGCCCGAGTAAATTACTTCTCGGTGAGAAGGACTTTGTTGATAGACTCAGGAACTACGACAAGGATAACATCGAGCCTCGGATAATCGAAAAGCTGCGAGAGAAGTACATCGCAGATGAGAACTTTACGCCTGAAAACGCAGCGAAGGCTGCATCCGCGGCGGAGGGTTTGTGTACCTGGATCGGCGCGATGGACAGTTATGACCGGGTGGCGAAAATCGTGGAGCCCAAAAAAATCGCTCTCGCCGCCGCGGAGGAGGAGTACAACAAAATCATGGCTGCTTTGAAAGTGAAGCAGGATGAGCTGGATGCTATTATGGCGGCTTTAGCAGCGTTGGAGAAGCAGCTAGAGGACTCCATGAACGAAAAGAAACGTTTGGAGGACGAAGTGGAGTTGTGCGAGGTGAAGCTGGAACGCGCCGAGAAGCTGATCAGCGGGTTGGGCGGACAAAGAGACTGGTGGACCATTAGAGCCAAGGAGCTGGGCGAGGCGTATCAGAATTTAACCGGCGATATGTTGATTTCCGCTGGTATGATTTCTTATTTAGGAACCTTCACCATGGCGTTCCGGGACGGGATATCCACGCAGTGGGTGGAGCAGTGCCGCGAGGCGGGCATCCCGTCTTCCGCAAAATTTTCCCTAGTCTCCTGCCTGGGCGACCCCGTGGCGATTCGTGAATGGGGCATCGCGGGTTTACCGAACGACTCGTTTTCAATCGACAACGGCATCATGATCGCCAACGCCCGGCGGTGGCCTTTAATGATCGACCCGCAAGGCCAGGCTAACAAGTGGGTCAAGAACATGGAAAAGACAAACAACTTACAAGTCATTAAACTAACGGATGGGGACTATTTGCGGACGCTTGAAAACGCGATTCAGTTTGGATTGCCCGTGTTACTCGAGAACGTCAAAGAGGAACTCGACCCTTCTTTAGAACCGCTATTACTAAAACAGCTGTTCAAGTCCGGCGGGGTTATGTGCATCAAGCTGGGTGACAGCGTGATTGAGTTCTCTGACCAGTTCCGGTTCTACATCACCACTTCCTTGCGGAACCCGCATTACCTCCCGGAAACGGCGGTGAAGGTTACGCTGCTGAATTTTATGATCACTCCGGATGGTTTGTCTGACCAATTGCTTGGAGTTGTCGTGGCGGAAGAGAGACCTGACTTGGAGTCTCAACGACAGGAGTTAGTAGTAACATCCGCGGACAACAAGCGCCGACTAAAGGAAATCGAGGACCGGATTCTGCACACCATGAGTTCGAGCGAGGGAAACATTCTCGACGACGCCAACGCGATTGAGGTTTTATCGGAGGCGAAAATCGTTTCCGACGAAATTTCCGAAAAGCAAAAAGTCGCCGACGAGACGCAGATCGAAATCGACGCCGCCCGAGAAGGGTACAAGCCCTGCGGTGCTTATAATGCAGTCCTCTTTTTCACGATCAGAGATTTAGCCAACATAGACCCCATGTACCAGTACTCGCTGAGTTGGTTCATCGGGTTGTTCATTCGGAGCATTCACGGATCGGTGGATAAGGAAAATCCCGCGGCGGATTTAAGCCAACGGTTAGACGTGATAAACGACCACTTCACGTACAGCTTGTACCAGAACGTGTGCCGCTCGCTGTTCGAGAAGGACAAGCTGCTGTTTTCATTTTTACTGGACTGCCGAATCATGTCGAGCCGCGACACGCTACCGGATGATGAGTACTCTTTCTTTTTGACCGGCGGTGTTGGGGTGGCTGAAAAGTCAGTCGACCAGCCTTCTTCCGAGGAGTGGATCAGCACGAAGATGTGGAGGGAGACGTGTCGTTTGGCGTCGGTATCGGAAACCTTCGCCAACCTTCCGGACGAAATATCCAAGGACCCGTCGTTGTGGAAGAAGGTGTACGACTCGAGTCAGCCGCAACGCGAGACGTTACCCGGCAAGTACGGGTCTTTGTTCGAGAGAAAACAGGGAATGGAAAAAGAAATGGGGGTCACGGAGAGTGTAGAAAACATGCTGCATTTGACGCCGTTCCAGCTACTACTCCTGATGCGCTGTTTGCGCCCCGATAAAGTGACCCCTGCGGTGAACGACTTTGTGGAGAAGACCATGGGCAAGAAGTTCGTGGAGCCGCCTCCGTTCGACCTTCCCGGGAGTTACGCAGAGTCGAGCTGCGCTACGCCTTTGTTGTTCGTGCTGTCCCCCGGCTCCGACCCGACCTCCGCGTTGCTGAAGTTCGCTGAGGATATGGAAAAGGCGGACGCGATTTCCGTTATTTCCATGGGCCAAGGCCAGGGTCCGAAAGCCGCAGCGCTGATCGCAGAAGCCACGGACGCAGGCAAGTGGGTTCTGTTACAGAATTGTCACTTAGCGCCGAGCTGGATGCCCAGTTTGGAAAAAATCTGCGAGGGCATCACCGTGGACTCGGCGGATGAAAATTTCCGATTGTGGCTCACGTCGATGCCCTCGCCCGCGTTCCCGGTTACCATCCTCCAGAACGGAATCAAAATGACCAACGAGCCGCCGCGAGGGTTGCGGGCGAACATGCGGCGTTCGTTCCAGTTAGAGCCCATCGCGAACCCTGACTTTTTCGAGAGCTGCGACAAGCCGGAGGCGTTTAAGAAGCTTTGCTTTGGCCTCGCTTTTTGTCACGCCTTCGTCCAGGAGCGAAGAGGCTTCGGCCCAATCGGTTGGAACATCCCGTACGGTTTCGACGACGGTGATTTGCGGATTTCGGTTCGGCAGTTACACATGTACGTCAACGATAACAAAAAGACGCCGTTCGAGGCGCTTAAATACGCCACTGGGGAGTGCAACTACGGGGGACGTGTGACGGATGACAAGGATCGCAGACTGCTGAACACTTTGCTTCGAAAGGTGTACCAGCCTGAGGCTTTGAAGGATGGCTTTAAGCTGTCTGATTCAGGAACGTACACCATTCCCCCCGAGGGCGACCACGAATCGTATCTCGAAGTCATCTCGCAGTTCCCTATCCTGCCCGAACCCGAAGCCTTCGGTCTCCACGCCAATGCGGATATCACGAAAGACCTGGGGCACACGCAGCTGTTGACGGAAACATTAATAAAGACGTTCACGAGTGGGGCGTCGAGCTCGGGCGGAGGCAAGGAAGCGCTTGTTGCGAAAATAACCAACGACGTGCTTGAGCGGTTACCCGCGAACTTCGACATCGAAGCCGTGCAACGTAAGTTCCCTGTTTTGTACGAACAGAGCATGAATACTGTATTAGCACAGGAGATGCTCCGGTACAACAGGCTACTCACGATTATCAGACAAAGCCTTCAATCGCTTCAAAAAGCAATTGCGGGTTTATCGGTGATGAGCGCGGATTTGGAAAAAATCTTCAACTCGTTCGCGATTGGACAGGTGCCTGATTTGTGGATGAGCAAGAGCTTCCCATCGCTAAAGCCGCTTGCCAGTTATGTCGAGGACCTATTAGCCCGATTATTACTGTTCAGCGACTGGTACGAGTCCGGCCAGCCCTCCATCTTCTGGATCTCCGGGTTCTTCTTCACGCCGAGTTTCACGACCGCGGCGCTTCAAAACTTCGCGCGCGTGAATAAATACGCGATCGACACCGTGGACTTCGAGATGGAGGTGATGGGCATGGAGGTTGATGATTACGCCGAGCCGCCTGACGTTGGGATATACGTGCACGGACTGTTTTTAGAGGGGTGCGCCTGGGACACAAATACAAAGCTTCTGTGCGAATCACGACCCAAAGTGCTGTTCGAACCCGCGCCCTGTATCTGGCTCAAACCAGTGCTGACAAGAGACATTGAGCAGAAAAAGACGTACTCGTGTCCCGTGTATAGGACGGCCGCGCGCAAGGGCGTGCTCGCGACTACCGGCCACTCCACGAACTTCCTGATGATGATGCGCATGCCCACCACGGAAACAGAGGACCACTGGACCATGCGAGGGGTTTGTATGCTGTGCTCGCTGTCGGACTAAGTAAACATAGGTAGCTGCGCCAGACGAGGAAGGCGCGATGTAATTTGAAAAAATATTTTATTTGCGACTTCAGTTTCTCCCAGTAATAGTTGTAAGGTATTGCTTTGACTGCGTGCTTTCTTTCCTGAGTTGTAGGCGGTGACATGGACCGCTCCATTAACTCGTCATTAACTCAATACTGTCAGACTTATAAGACCTCGCAGGTACTTTTCGGCAGTCGAAAAGCGTGCCTTTTGGCAAAACTGGAAGGCAGTGTGCGAGGCGCGTTACCGGGGGACCGGGTACGGCGTCGACTTCGATGAGGTCCACGCCGCGTGCGCTGGCCCGCTTGGGTGCGTGCGCTGGGCCGGGCCCTCGCCCCGGGGTTCCCAACATTGGGCCTCCCAGGCGGTGCGTGCGTGGGTCGAAAAACCCAAATCAAAGGTGGGCGCATCGATCGTCCGTCCGCGCGTCGGGACGAGACCAAAGTGCGGACGAAGTGTATGACCCTACCGATGTTGATTCCACTTCTCTTGAAACACAAGGGGTGGAGAACACCGCCGCATTGTCCGATGTGTACGAGAACTTTGATAACGACGGTGGTGTGTCCGGCGCGACCGACGCATCATTGCTTAATGTCGATCAGAAAGCCAGGGAACGAGAACGCGACCGTATGTTGTACATGTCCCCCATTCGCGCCAAGGCGATCCCGTCGATGTCGGTTGATGACTTCGTCACCCTAAACGCAACGGAGCGAACTGCCATAGAGAAGCAACTCACACGAGCGGCGCAAGCGAAAAGGGAGAAACGCATAGGGAAGGGTAAAAGGGTAAATGGTGATAATGACAAAAACGACGACGCCGGCGCCGAACCCCTGCGCAGGCGGCGGAAAATCCTGTCATCTGAAGCTAGGGTAAATTACGACACCTCATCACTGGGCGGTGCGCTGTCATCCTCCACCAGGCCGGGAAGGGACCCAGGCGCGGCGACGCGGTTCGTTGAAAAACGATCCGACGCGTCCGAATCTGAATTGCAAAAAAACAAAAAAACGCTATTCGGCGTTTTCGGCGAGGCCGAGATGAAAGAGGTTTTGCAGCTCGCGGTGCCTGCGTTGGGGAGCTTGCTGGCGGACCCACTGATGAGCTTGATCGACACCGCGGCTGTCGGGCGGCACGGAAGCACATCACTAGCCGCCCTGGGCCCGAACACCGCGGTTTTCCAAATCGTGTTTCAGCTGTTTTCGTTTTTGAGTATTACTACCACAGGGATGGTGGCAAGAGCTTGTGCGGAGGGGGACACGCACACCGTGCGACGGGTCCTAGCCAACGCCACTTTGTTGGCGTTAGGCTTCGGATCGGTAATGTGTATAGGGCTTAATCTCTTCGCAACCGACGTGTTGAAAGTAATGGGCTGCTCGCATGATTTAGTCACCGCGGCGGCCCCGTACTTAAAAATACGCGCGCTCGCCATCCCCGCCGTTCTGTTCGCTACGTCGGCGCAAGGCGGGTGTCTTGGACAGCAGGATTCCAAAACGCCGCTTCGGATATTTTTAATCGCGGGGGTGTTCAACGTCGCGGGGGATGTTCTGTTAGTGAGTGACGCTTCATATCTCGGAATTACCGGGTTCAATTTAGGAATTAAGGGCGCCGCGTACGCCACTTTAGCGGCGCAGTATGTCGGCGCGTTTTTGTTCTTCGGAGTTTTGAGTTCAAGGAAGATGTTGCCGCGGAAGTGGAGCCACTGGAGGATGCCGAATTTGATTGAGCTCAAAGATATCACCAAGATCAGTGGCATGCTTCTCCTGGGCTCCTTGTGCCGCATGGGCGTGTACACGATGATGACTACCACGGCGTTGAGGCTGGGGACGCTCACGATGGCGGCGCACCAAGTCGCGCTGCAGATTTTCTGGACCCTGACTTATTTTGTCGATCCACTATTTGTTGCTGCGACATCGTTCATCGCAAGGGACTACGGCAGACGGAAGAACCGGGTGCGGAGGATGTCGGTGTTACTGATGCTCCTTTCCCTAGTCGTCGGTGTGTTAATCGCCGGGTTGAGTTTCGTCATATCTAGTTTCGGAGCCGGTGTGTTTACTTCTGATTTAATCGTGCAAAACTCGATTAAAAAAGTGGGGCCTTTAATGGGCTTGGCGCAACTAGTATCCGCACTAGTCCTAGTAACGGAAGGCGTCCTAATAGGCTGTGACGACTTGCAGTACCTGCTGAACGTGCACTGCTTGAACTTCGTGGTTTTAGGGGGGGTGCTTTGGTGGGTGGGGCGCTCGTCGTTGGGATTGAACGGGATCTGGGCCGCTGTTTTTTTGAATCAATTTCTGCGAATGGTGCAGCACGCGGTGCACATGGCGAACGGAGGGGGGCCGGACTTGTTCGGAGTGAAGGATGAGATGACTAATGAGGGGCACACCATGGACGGGGAGGGAGAGGGGATATGAACTCATTGAGGAGCTATGTAAGAAGACAGCCCGTCTGGAAAACCGGGGGAGGTCATCATTGTAAAAAATATGTGAAGTCAATATTGAAAAATCGAAACGCCCGTCAAAAAGTCAACAAAAAGACACCGTTGGAATCTGACGCACTACTCACCGGCACGCCGCCGGCGGAAAGCCTGACGCCGACATCACGATGTCGGCGTCGGCGAGCGACGGGGCGGGTGATGGTATAGACCTCCGAACGTCCGCTGGGGTGGACCGGTTACGCGAGCGACTCGGTGCGTCGAACGGTCGAGACGCGCGGATGGTGAATCTCTTCTTCTCGGAAGACGCGGTGCCTCGGCTCGGAAATCTACCGGTAACTGACCCACCCCCCTGGTCCTCTCACTCCCTCCCTTCCCCTAACCCTGAACCCTAAACCTTGGCAGACTCCCCTGACTGGCAAACACGCGTCCGCGGGTTAAACACCATCACCGCCGCGATGGCCCCTCCGGTTCCTCCAATCGACGACGAGGCGCTGGCCGAATTCCGAAACGCGCAAGCCGAGTTTCGCACATCGCTGTTTTCGGGATACGCAGCGGAGATTGAAGTGCAGCGCGCCCAACGCTCGCCCAACTTGGACGATTCTCTTGAAGAGTACAAAGGTAACAACTCTAATGGACACACACACGGCACTGGGTCAAAATCACCGGGCGGCAAGTCGAATAGTGCTACCTCTCCGGGAAATAAGTCCTCCACTCCGAGTTCCCCGAGAGGAAATAACAAAAGTCTCGACACAAACGGCGTTTCCCCTGTGGGCTTAAAGTCACCTGGAAAGAAGAAATCATCCGTGTGCTGCTGCGCGTCGGCGGAGGATGTCGTGGAGCCTGTTTTGGGCCCGAGGAAGGACCCGATAACTTCAAGGGAAATCAACACACAACAAGTCGTGGTCGAGTCGGTGGGTAAACAGTCTGATTTGAAGGTGGAGGAACCCATTGACGCTCCGAATACTCCATCTGATTCGATTGAAAGTGAAAATCCAGAAAAAACTTTAGAGGACGTTAACGAAGAATCTGGTGTTGAATCTGATAACGAACCGGAACCTGATGCACCAAATGAACCTTTTCTGTCACCCGCACAGCTCACGCGTCTGTTACACGCGTGCGATGGACAAATAACAACCGCAGTGGAGGATTTACGGGAAGAAGTAAGAGGCGCGGCGTGTGTATCGATTCAATCCACGTGCGACGCTGCTACTTTCTTTCCAATTTTGCGGAATATTATTTCACCGACGGTTTGTGACCAATTCGCGCCTGCGCTTTTGAGGGTCACCGCGCGTGAAGTGGACAAAGCCGCATCCAACAGAGGCTACTTTGCGTTAGTGAGGTGCGCGGGGGTGTGTCACGATCCGAGGTTCCTTGAGTTGATCATCGAAGCTTACTTCGCGGTGTGTCGCAGTCCTGACGACGGACAAAATAAAACAAATCCTCGACTTGTTTCGAAGTACGAACCGTCCGAGGTTTCGAAAATGACAAAGCCCGCGTTCCGAAACGAAACGTTACGCACCCGGGTGCTGGACGTGATCAGTAGAATCCTAGCGGACTGGCCCAGTGACGTGCTGTATAACGATCAGGTCTATGAACAACTAGTCGCAATAGTCGTGGCCGGTCTCGACGACCCGAGCGTGAGCGTCCGAAAATCCGCGAGAATTTCGTTTGAGATTTTTCAAGAAATTTGGCCCAAAGCGGGCGAGGAGATTATGTTGCGGCAAATGAGCCACACCCGGGATTTTGTGGAGAACGCGTCGCTGGTGAGTCATATTCATACCAGGGACGGCGCGCAGTGGGCCCGGGGGTGTACGCGCGCGGCGGAACGTGAGGAGAGCCGACACGTGAAAAGTGTTTTGGAAGAGGCGCGAAATACTCGCTACGAAGTTTTTCACGCGACTACGGAGAAGTTTGACACGATTGAAGACGCGCAGCAAAGACGCTTAGCAGTTGATTCTCCTGACCGGAATGGACGGTCAATCGCGGCGAGTAGGCCGGTGGAATGGCCCTCTTCTCCTCCTCCGCCGCCGCCGCAACAAGGGCCGGCTCTGCTGTGGGATGACGGTGAAAGGGATAGCAATGGAAACTCCATGGACCCTCTAATGAAACGACGGTTGCTTGCGGAAATTTCCGACGACTGGAAGCGAAACGAAGAGGCTCATAAAAAGCCCCTAGCGTCGTACTACGAAGCCAAGCGAAGGTTCGGGAGTAGGCAGGTTTCTGATGTTGGGCGGTACACCCGATGGTCCCCTCACTCCAAATCTGAAACGTTCAAGTACTCCTCCGGCCCCGACGTTTTGAAGTACTTCCACGAAGAGCAAGCGCTTAGCGACGATATCGAAAAGTTAAATTTGAGATTGATAAAGACGCACACGGAGCACGTGCGGGCGCGGGTCACTTTGGCGTACACGGAGACGATCGATTTGATGGTCACGGATGAGAGGAACCGAGCGGTTGGGGTTGCAGTTGAAGGTGCTACTGGACGAGTTAGTGGTGACACTAATGCGCGAGATAGTGGCACTACCGCGACTACCAGTCAGACTGGTATTCCTCACACCCCTTTCGGGGTGAAGTACACAGTCCCTCCGTTTAACCCTGGCGCGTCGCCGATGGGATCGGTGGACTCGGAAGGGTTCAACGAAGCGCGGTGGCGTGAGCCTGACCGGGGGTGGGTTCGGGACGCGGAGACCAGGGAGTTCGTCGACGCGGATCTGTACCTGGAGAAACACAAGCCGTCCGTGAGTAACGACTCGGGAATGACTCAAGGTATAGTAACTCAAGGTGGTACTCCAAAACCCGGGCCTCCTGATTCCGAATCACGCGCCAGGGCGTTGCGGAGAATCAAAGCCGAATGGATAGGCGAGGACGAGGTGGGTGGGTCCATGTTGAAAAGCAACCCCGCCCCGACACGAAACACGCCAATAGCTCCTAATTCAATCACCAGGAACGTGGAGAGACGAAACCCGGAGGTCAAGTCGTGGACACCAAAACTAAAAAAACCCGAACCGTCTTTCGACGTTTTATCAAAATCCGATCGAGAAGCGCGTTTGATCGCGGCGAACGACGAGGCGAAAGTTCTTCGAGAACAACGAGCTGCTTTGGCGGTAAAACAGCAAAACGAAGAGCAAAGGTGGCGCGAACAACAGGAAACGCAGGCGATTCGAGTTGCGCGGAAAGAAATCGACGCGGAGGACGACGCGAGGGCGCTGGAGTTGTTCCGCTTGCGTGACGAAAACGCAACTTTAAAATCCAAATTGGACAAGTTGTTCCACGAACGCTTGATCAAACCCGGCGAGGTCATGGTTGATACTACCATGGATGCTGCCAAAGCGGAGAAGCTGTCGGATTCCTGGGGTAACTGGCCTTTCTCGAAGGAAAATCCAGAAAATAGTACTGCGAAGAAGAGCACAAAAGTTTTTCGCGGAATAGGCGTGAGGGTGGACGAAAGGTGTGGCGAAAGCCGCGGCGTGGACGTCGAGGTTGGCGATTCGCGGCGCGACCAGCTTTCGTATCCAGGGGGATTTCAACGGGAAATCGAAGCTCGGAAACAAAACGTCGAGGACCGGAGGAAACAGGCCCTGAAGTTGAGGTCGAAAAACGTAAACGATTCCATTGGGGGACGGTGGAGTTCGCTGGGCAGCTAGCTAGTTTGTCTATTTGAATGGATATGCAGATAATAATTATTGACATCCGTTACTACCTCGCTTCCTTCACGGCGGCCCACGATTTGAACGTGTGCGTGTGCGTGCACAGTTGTTCCACGACGTCCGCACCTGCTCCAGGTTCGCCTACCAACAACCCGTGCACTTTCAAGCCCATCTCTTCCTTTGCTAAATTCAAATCGGTGAGCATGTCTTCGTCGGGCGGCCGAATTTCGCCGTCGGTGACGAGCAGAATGTCCGCGTTGCTCCACTCGTTGTCCTCTAACCGGCTCAGCGCTCTTATAAACGGTTCGTCCACGTCGGTTCCGCCGTGGAAAGATCCACTTAAAAACTCAAGAAGCTGACTCACCCCCTTCCCCGTGACTTTTAGCTCCAACTCGACGCAATCGCCTGGCCCGGAGAAGGAATACAGGTAGCACTGTCGCTGTTGCGATTTCGCTTGCCGCATACACTCCAGGACCATGGCCTTCGCCACGGTCTCCCTGGCACCCATCATACTCCCCGACGTGTCGAGACACAAAATAATGGGCCCGCACTCCGCGGCTGGGCGAATTTCCGTGCCCTCCGTCGTGACCGCGGGCTCCTCCGCCCACCCCACTCGTTCGTACGAAAGCAACGTGCGTTCCATGCGTCGCACGAAGTGTAACAAGCGAGCAGGTCGCGAGCCGTTCGCTATTAAACTCATTTCTGACGGTAACATCCTGGAAATGTCATCCGAACGGCACAGACCGTTCGTCTCTTCAGGTTCCAATGGTGAGCTTACCAACCCTATAGGCATGCCGCTGCGTTCTCGCTGTCGCGGTGCCCGTCTCAACGGCCCACGTCCAGCCCCCCTTCCAAGACTCCGCACCAAGTCCCGCAACTCCCGGAGTTCTTCCAGTTTCTTTCTCAAACTGTCCAACTCGCGCCACCCGGTTTGTTGCCACAGCCCTTTCGTGATGTCGAACCCATCCGGCCCTTCCGCAAGGTCGTCCAAGTCAAGCCCCTCAAACGCCTTCGTGGCTTTGTCTAACTTATCAACAGCGGGTTCCCAGTCTTGCTTGAAATCGTCCATAAGTTGTTTGACGAGTTCTTTGTTCCGTTCCTTCGCGGCTTCTCTGGCCGCTTCTTTAGCCGCATCGTTTTCACCCGAATCATCACCTCCCTCCATGTTCATCTCTATGTTCTCGATATCGGTTTTGTTCCCGTCGCCGTCATTCTGGCCTTCGGATCCGCCCCCGCCGCCTGGAGACGAACCGTCCTGGGATTCGGATGAATCGTCACCCTCCGCGCCGCCGCCGCCGCCGTCGGAATCGGGGTCGCCGTCCTCGGGGTTGCCGTCGCCGCCGTTTTCGCTCGACCCGCCGCCTTCGTTTTTCATCTCAGGCGACTCATCCGGCTGACCCTCTTCATCAACTTTCTGCTGCTCGTATATGTACAGGATATCTAAAATGTTTTTCATCAACGTGTCCAGCACTGGGGGGAACTGTCGCGTGAACCGGGCCATGTCAAGGTCACCAAGCGCATCCAACAGAGCTTCTCTGAAAACCAAGTCATCCGGCCATTTGGTTTCACTACCTGGGAGAAGACCCCTTTGGAGCTGAGCTTTCCACTCATCTATACCCTCGGCACACTGTCGTAGGGAATCCACGTTCCCGGACGTGCTCGGTAGTCGCAACAGCATGGGCAACAAATCGGGCGGAATACTGTTCAGCGCGTTCGCGTTGCCGCTGGCCATCAAACTCCCCAGGTTGTCCATGGCGCGTTGACGCGCGCGTGCTTCATCATCGCCGGTGAGTAAGTTGGCCCTCATGACGAGGGCTTCGACCACGGCATTAGGGTCGTCGGAAGAGTTCGCGTTCGCCATAATATCTGCGATGTCCCTGTTGTTGCCGCCGAGAAGCCCGGAGGACAGCGGGTCGGTCGATGACCCAGAGCCATCCCCTGACCGATCGCCATCCTGGGGGACGGCGTGTGGCGGGGCGCCGGTGCGCCGACGATACGGGGCGTGATTGACACACGGACGATGACTGGGTCTAGGTTTATTGAACCCTAAACCCACCGCAGCGCATGCGGTCGTCGCCGTCGCCATGACGCGGCGCGCGAAGGAGTATGGGAGTGACGTCGATCAGATGCAGGGTTATCCCTGCTGACTTGTCGTGACGTGCGAATTTTGAGCGACAGTCAATTTCAAGTCTCATTACACAGCCTACGCACTCCCTCTACCTACTTTGGTTTACTTTTAGCAAACTTTTCGTGGTTCCCTAGTGCAGCGACTGGGTTAGCGTTGTGTCTGCCAGCCGCACACGTCTTGATCTTTAAAAAGTCGTCAAAGTCCCACCGCGTTTCGCCGCAGCATGCCCATCCCTTCTTGCGCTCATGGAATATGGGAGGGCCCGGGTGGTAGTGGCATTTATCATCGCCGTTACCCGCTTCCGTGAACTTCACTCCACAACCGACGTTTCGACACACTTGTTCCGAGTGCGGATCTATTGGTAGTGGAATGCCTTTGCTGTCTACACCACTGTCTACGTTTTTGTCCACGCGCTTGACATCTACGTACGCCGCTTGCGCCGCTGCGTCCGCGTGGTCGGCGCAGAAGAATCCCTGCGTGCATCGAGCGCAATCTTCTTTCTTCATCGCGGCGTCAGACTGTTTGCTCACTGCATCTCCTGTTTTCTCCACGGCATTCAATACTTTCGTCGGTGCACCTGTACCTGCACTCGCATTAGCCACGAATTTCGACGGTTTCCGTTGCGTGTGCCTTCCCACCGCGCACCCTTTAATGTCCATGAACATGGCGAAGTCGTGGCTTTTTTTCTGGCAGCACGTCCAAGTTTTGCTTCCATCTTGGAACAAAGGTGCGCCGGGGTGGTGTGTGCAGCACCCTGGAGGGTTACTTTTTTCAGGGTTCATCGCGTCGTACACCGCGTCGCACCCGATCCGCTGGCACGTCCACAAACCGTCCGGCCGCGTGGAGGGAGGGAGGGGGGAAGGTTCCAGTAGATCTGCGTTGGGTTCCATTCCGTTCGCGTTTGGCTTTTCGCCTCCCGATTTGAAGTACGCCTTGATCTCCTCCACGCTCCAGGATCGTGCTTCCTCAGCCGAGGGCTCGGGAACTGACGGGTGCGCGTCACACAGCACCTCGAGCACATTCAATTTGCGGGACAAGGCTTTCGCACTGAAGTCGGACGAGTCCTCCATGCGACCGGCGAGGCGACGAGTGATGAGAAGATTTGATTTCTCATTATGTTGACTTTCACTCGCTACTACTTCTAATTACTCCCTCTCCCTCCCCAAGTGCGGCTGCTCCATCTGCACAACTTTCACGTTGTCCCACCCCGGCCAGCTCTCGTCTACTGCTTTCTTGTAGAAGTCGTGCTCCAGGACGTAGTCGTGCGCGGGTGAGATTTTTTTGTGAGGGTCATCAGCGTACCCATGGTTCGCGGCTTCGGAATCGTCCAACGTCTCCAGCCCAAACGCGAAAAGCTGTCCGCAAATCCGAGGATCCTTCAACACGTTCAGAGTGATGAATGCTGAACTCGCATAGCCCGGCCTAGGTAAACTCTGGTTCCAAGCGAACCCTCGGATCAAATCGTGCGGATCGGGTAACTCCAAAACCTCGATTAAGGCTTCAATCGTTTCCGTATTGGGATGCTCGGTGAAGAATTTCATCGCCCTCGGCGAGGAATCCATCCAAGTTACGATTTGCCGGCGGCATTGTTCGGAGGCGGTTTTGGGTTTCTTGACGTGCTTTCCATTCTTCCCTTTACTCTCTTCAACCTCATCAACATGTCCTCCGAAGCAAGGATCGTTATCCATCAAATCCATCATCTCCGGGTTTCCGTTCATCACGCGTACGGTGTCCTTGGTTCCGTAATCTTCAGGTGAAGGGCATTTGCTTTTGTCCTCAGATTCGCAGTCCAGCGGGCCGTGGTGGTTGAACCGCACCACGCACTGCGCGGAGTCGATCGCGCCGCCTAGGCCCTTGCCTTTGTACGTATCACTCGGGATCACCACAGCGCACGTGTCGCAGAACCGGGGGTTCTGGTCCAACAGCAGTTGCGAGCGCGAGTATACATCTGCTACGCTGGTCGATGACACTGCAGCGTGTTTGTGCTCGATGACTGCCACCGCACTGACCGCGGAGACGGCGAACAGCGCGGCGAGGCTTAGTAAGACGCACCGCGTCGCTCTGCTCGCACCGTTACGCATCAGTGCATTGCCAGAGCCGGGGAGCAGAGGAGCGCCCTCCGCGGTGGACATGACGCGTGCCAGCGAGGCGCGGAGTGGTGTAACACCAAGCCAAGAAAAAGAAAGCAGCAAGACAACTGCGGCGCGCTACCACAATTTGCGAGGGTGCCGAGCTCACTTCCGAAGTTTTGTCAAATGTGACACACCAACCCTGCGCGCGTGGCCGGTGTCCATTGGACGATGCTCACGCCTGTGACGCGTGAAGCGGTGTTGCACGCCGAACTCGAACATTTTCCACGCCGGCGACCGTCGGGTCAATGTCTATGGAATATCGAGGCGAAGCGCGGTTGCGTCGATGAAAGGTCAGCATGTTGTTCAGTCGCTTCTACTCGCATTGACGTGTGTTTTGGGAGTGGTCGCAGTCGCGGCGGCTACCGAACCCAAGTTTGAGTTGGTGAACGTTAGTTCTACGATCAGTGAGACTAACGCGTTTTTCGGCGCCGCGACTGCGGGCGACGGACGGGTGGTGTTCGCCCCGTTTGACGCCCACGGCGTGGGTGTTTTCGATCCGAGGGACGAAAGTTTCACGCAGGTCAGCATCGCCAGCACCGTCACTGCGAACGACGGCAGGGTGGTGTTCTGCCCTTACACCGCGAACGGCGTGGGGTTGTTTGACCCCACGGACGACAGTTTCACACTGTTTCCAAAGCTCGCTGGAAGTTTTGACGGCGCCGCTTTGGCGCGAGACGGCCGCGTCATGTTCGCGCCGTACGGAGCAAACGGCGTGGGTGTGTTTGACCCAAAAAACAAAGCCTTCGCCGTTGTGGACTTCAACACCACGATTTCGGCTGTTGGCGATGGTAAATTTCGCGGCGCCGCGACTGCGAGCGACGGCTGGGTAGTGTTCGCGCCGTTCAACGCCAACGGCGTGGGGGTGTTTGACCCCACAGACGACGGTTTCACCTTCGTGCCCATTCCCTATTTTGGGGGCCAGAAATTCGCGTCGGCCCGCGACTGCGAGAGATGGACGGGTGGTATTCGCCCCATCTGACATCGGCGGCGTGGGCGTGTTTGACCCGAGGGGTGATACGTTTGTTTTGGTGTTCTTTACCCCCGCGACCAGCGGGAGTAATCGATTTGTCGGCGCCGCTTTGGCGGGTGAAAGAGTTCAAGTTTGCGCATGCTGCGACGCGGCGATGAAAAAGATGGGACTCGTCACCACCCGCGAGTGTATCGTAAGCTAGTGTTTATTGTCTTAAATTATCGGCAATAGCGAAACAAATCGCCTACGCACTCAATCTACTCCCGGCCCACACTCAACTCTGGGTCACCCCAATTATGTCGTGTGTCGGTTTCTCCCCATACGCGAAGTCGCGAATCATGGGCAAGGTCCACCGAACGTCGACGTTAGGACTTTGACGTGAAGAAGTTTTGACATTGTCGGTACCGTCATCATTTCCAGCAAACTCCGGGTCCCACGCGCACACGGCGCAAATCAGCCCCTCGCCTCGGCGCACTCTCAACAACGTGAATCGCCACCCCTCGGAGGATGCGCTCCAGGTATTTCGTTTACTCATAGAAACCCGGGTGTCATCCTCAGTGTGTTCCACCAGCGTGATTTTTGACGCGGTTGATACTTCATCAGAGACTGTCGAGTTATCAATCGTTCCATCACCCTCTCCAATCTCCACGTCGAACGTGGCGAACGGGTGCGCCGCGATTCCCGTGCCTAGCGCTTTGACGTACGCCTCCTTTAACACCCAGAGCTTCATGAACGTAGAGGCTCTGGTGGCTTGGTCAGCAATCGAATGTAACGTCTCCGCTTCAAACGGCGACAACCACCGCTTCGCGAGTTTATCGGTCACCGCGCTCGTCCGCCGCCCCGCGTCTTCGCAATCCACGCCCACTTCGAACCGCGCAGCGAACGAAATTCGAATTTTATTTATCGTATGCTTGTAATCAGTATCATCACCTGCTACTATCTCTGGCGCTGAAGTCACCGCTAACGCTAACAACTTATTCGTGTGCGACAGGCTGAACCGCAGCTGCGATCCTTCTAAGTACGGCTTGCCTTTTTCCCCAAGCGTAAACTTTAACTCCTTCGGTTCGGTGGCACCATTTTTATCCCCTAAGTACCGCGCTAAGACACAGCGCATCAGCGCTTTGCTCCGTATCACCTGTGCGCGTGCGCCATCGGTCATCGGCGAAGATCCGGATCGTAAGGTATCCGATTCGTCTTTCGCCAACACATCCCTTTCGTACATGGCTAGAGTTTCACTATCCGCGTCATCAGGGTCGAACAACCACAGGTGTACTGACCCAGGTGGAGGCGCGGAAACGCTTCCCTGTTGCTCCGTGGCGTCGCTCGCAGATGATGTGCCGAACGCGTGGGGTATGTGCCGGGTGAATGCTCCGCGACCGCGCAAAGAGACGAGGTTGTTCGTAACCTTCTGTGCGGCGGATTGTGTGGATGATGTGGACGCGGTACCGCTCGCGCTCCGAAGCCGCCGCGAAGCCGCGACACAACACTGTCGCCTGCTGGAATGTGCCGTACCGCACCCTCGCGCCAACGCCAAAGCCGCCACCATCATCGCTGACCACCTCCAAGGCGCGCGGACCAATGCCCCGTGCGTGTGGATAGATAAATCGGATGACTTGGGAAACGTGACTCGGCTTCGTTTTCTGCCATTCAAATCTCGATTTCGAATCAGATCGTAGGCACGCCGGTGAGGCTGTCCTGTGGTGGACGCGGAGACGCGTGGTCGGGCCGATATCGATCGTGACGTGATTAACGCGGGCACAGGGAGTGGCGGATCCGAGTTTCTCGCGGGTTGAGGTTTGGACTTGGCGCGATCGCAGGATCGCGGGGTGTCCATCGTTCCTGAGGAAGGCACTCGGGAATAGGGCACGCGCGATGGCGGACGACGGTGTTCCTACCGTCCACGGGGTTGGTGTTACCACCGAACTCCCCGCGGTACCAGTTGCGATGCCGACGCAGTCCATGAATGGCGTCCCAACGTCCCCGATATCGCCGTTCGCCACCGCTGCGTCACTGGCGCAAGCAGCGGAGAGACTCGGCCCGACTTCAAACGCGATGGGCGACGTCTCGGCGCAAACGATACCCGCCCCCAATCGCACGTTGGCGTCCACTTTGGCCGCCGCCGTGGCGCGGCACAACCAGAGCACGCACGATACGCAGACACAATTTCCGGATGGGCACGACAACACGACCGCGACTGTCCACGAGATGAATGACGCGGCTGGCGGTGAAAATCAGATTGACACAGCTGTAGAAAACGAACCACTCGATCTGTTTGCCACGTCCACGCCGTCGAAAGAACTCCTCCCCCCCGGGGTCACCCCCCCTCCTGAGATGCTAGAAATCGCGTGGCTGAACCACTCCAACCACCCGATGGACGCCTCCATCGACGGAGTCGCCGCGGCGAAAGAAGCGTGGGTGTGCTGCGACGAGTCTACATGCGGCAAGTGGCGCAGAGTCCCGAGCTGCGTAGCCCGAGCCATCGGGGAACACGACACGTGGCAGTGTTCCGACTCCAGAGACACGAGATTCTACAGCTGTGCGTTGCCTCAGGAATTATACGATGACGAGATCGACCGACGCGTCAACGCGGCTGCGGCTGCTGAACGCAACGTCCTACTAGCGGAAGCGGAGCAACTTCGAAACAAACAAAAGGATATCGAAAAGCGCGAAAAGAAACGGAAACAGGACCTGGAGTACCGGGAACGGAAAAAAGCCAAGAAGGCGCTGGAGAGACGGGAGGAACGTATTGCACAGGGTCTGCCCCCTGACTCGCCTCCCAAGCCGCCCCCGAAACCGAAACCTGAGCCGAAACCGAAGAAAGAGAAGCCTCCTCTGAAGGAAAAAATTAGAATTCCGAAACGAGAACCGCCGCCGCCGCCGCCCCCCACGTTCTACCCCAAGGAGCTGATCAAGTGCGAGAGCGATGTTTGTGGAAAGTGGAGAGTCGTGTCACGGCAAGTGGCACAGTGCAACGTGGGCCTCAGGAAACGCTGGGTCTGTGCTTTCAACCACGATGCTCCATTCGAGGAGCGCAACTGCGAGTGGCTGAGTCATTTTTTAGAACCTGACTCTATTTCCAACTGGCGAGCGGAACAAGCTTCTCTTGAACTCGCCGCGCGAGCCTCGGGCGCGCCCATAGACGGCGAAGAGCGCCCAATAGTCATCACACGAACATACACGAAGAAAGAAAAAGGGGGTGTCGTGAAAGGACTGCTGGCCGGGGAGGCTTCGAAACAGAGTGGGTCAAAAGAAAGCGCAGGTCCTTCCAGCACTCCTTCCAACGCTCCTTCCGTGCCTCACAAATGCGGCTCTGCTTTGGGAATCCAACCGGATGCGCCGCGAGGCACGGTATCCGGGTACGCCGTCGACGCGATGACTTTTGAAGACGAAGACGCGCACGACGCCCCCCGACGCACGGATGGCCAGCCACGTACGACCCCTCCCCCGAAACCGCGGGGCGTACCTGCCGCAGCGGTACCAGCCAGGTGCGGCGGGCACCCC
>MDSY01025163.1_pt1 | contig 36690 bp, 39 predicted proteins | sample 811131 | NCBI WGS metagenome assembly MDSY01 (sample SAMN05326643, study PRJNA326480) | marine metagenome | isolation source: seawater | place: Atlantic Ocean: South West | collected 2010
TATTAAATCTTCAAATATTGAAGATTTAATGACTGTTAAGGGTATTAATGCCAAAATAGCCAAATTAATAAAGAAAAAAATTCAATAATGACAACCTTTATAAACTTATTAACTTTTTCAAGAATCATTCTTGCTGCTATTATATTTATACTTTTAATGTCACCTAGTAGCTATTTCTTAGCTCTTATTTTATTTTTTATAGCTAGCATCACAGACTATCTTGATGGGTATTTAGCAAGAAGATATGATTCTGTGTCTCAAATTGGAGAAATATTAGATCCAATAGCAGATAAAATTTTAATAGTTTTTATATTATTTGGTTTGGCTATAAATTTGGACAGCTATCTCATAGGTTTTATAGGCTCATTAATGATTACAAGAGAGATATGGGTTGGCGCATTAAGAGATTTAAATGCCAGAAATAATAAAAGTGCTGCAACTAAGGTAACATTTCTTGCAAAGATAAAAACTACAATACAGCTTTTTACAATTAGTATTTACCTTCTTGGCTTAACGTTAAATAATATGGTTCTTATTGTTTTTGCAGATATTTCGCTTGTTGCATCACTCTTTATAACCTTATATACCGGGTTTCTATACACATTTAATTCTTTTAAGAAAACATAATCTTAGCAAATAAGGATTGTTAACTTTAAGTAATGCTAATTTAAAATTTCATGTACAAATTATTTTTTAGTATAAATTTAATCTATATCTATATAAAATGTTTTAATAACAGTAATAAATATATATGAAAGTAATAATTGTAAGTGGTGGCTTTGATCCGATTCACTCAGGTCATATAGCTTATTTCAAAGCAGCAAAAGAACAAGGCGATAAGCTCGTTGTTGCTTTAAATAGCGATGACTGGCTTGTAAGCAAAAAAGGTAAATTTTTCATGCCTTTTAATGAGCGCAAGATAATAATAGAAAATTTATCATCTGTAGACTCCGTAATTGATTTTGATGATGATGAAAAAGGAAGCGCTACTAATGCTTTAATTAAAGTTAAAGATATATATCCAAATGATAATATTGCTTTTGCAAATGGTGGGGATAGAAATCAAGAAAATATAATAGAAATGTCTGTAGAGGGGATTGAATTCTTATTTGGCATAGGTGGAGATGATAAGAAGAATTCATCTTCATGGATATTGAAAAAATGGCAGTATTATTATGAAGAAAGGCTGTGGGGATCTTTTTATAATCTCTTTGAAGATGACCAGGTTAAAGTTAAAGAGCTTATTGTTGAGCCTGGTAAGGGAATGAGTTTTCAAAAGCATTTTAAAAGGCATGAAATATGGATGGTTAGCAAGGGCTCATGCGTAGTTAATTACAGTAAAGCAGATCCAAATAATAAAGAGAATATTCGTCTCAAAAAATTTGATCATTATTTAGTTCCGCTTGGTGATTGGCACCAAATAACAAATCCATTTGAAGAAACATGTCATTTAATTGAGATTCAGTATGGTGAAGAGTGTGTTGAGGAGGATATTGAAAGAACAGAGTATTATTCAGGTTAGTCTTTTAAAAGTTTTAATCTGCTATACAATGCCAACTGTAAAGTCACGGCTGGATGGCAGAGTGGTTATGCAGCGGCCTGCAAAGCCGTTAACTCCGGTTCGATTCCGGATTCAGCCTCCAATATTTATTTAAAGACATTTAAACATATAAAAGTATAATACAGCCAAATTGGTATCAATTAATATATGCCCGAGTGGTGGAATTGGTAGACACAAGGGACTTAAAATCCCTCGATAGAAATATCGTGCCGGTTCAAGTCCGGCCTCGGGTACCACCATAAGAATAATATGAATAAAGTAGTTATTTTAGATAGGGATGGAACTCTTATAAAGCACATACCTTATTTGCATGACCCCTCAAAAGTATCTTTGCTACCCGGTGTGAAAGTCGGAATACAAAACCTAATGAGAGATAACATAGTAATTTATATTCACACAAATCAATCAGGAATTAATAGAGGCTATTTTAATTATAGCGAGGCTGTAAAATGCAATGAAGCCTTAATTAATCTTTTAGGTTTTGGTTCAAAGGTTTTTCAGTCAATATGCATTGCTCCAGAAATGCCAGGTGAAGATTCATTGTATAGAAAACCTTCACCCAATTTTGGTCTTGAAATACTCAAAGAAAACAATATCACAAAAGATAAATTATTTTATATTGGTGACAGTTTGTGTGATCTTATGACAGCTCATAAAATTGGATGCAAGGGAGTGGGAGTTAATACAGGTATAAAAAAACTAACGCAACAGGTTAAAGGCAATGACTATTCTGATAAATATCCGATTTTTGATTCATTTTCAGAAGCAGTATTATATGTAATAAGTGATTAATGAATGCTAACTTCTTGTATAATGAGCTCTTTTAACCTTGCTCTATTAGTTATTAAATTTTGAATACAAAAAATAAAATAATTGTCGCTGGATCTGAGGGCCTTCTCGGTCAAGTTTTATGTAAATCTTTAAGCGAGGAATATGATGTTATCCCTCTTGATATTAAAAATGGTCATGACATTACAAATCAAGAAAAGATTCGAGATATTCTAAAAAACCATAAGAATGCATATGGGCTTGTTAATCTTTTTGCAATAAACCCTCAGCCAAATGAAATAAATTTAAAACCAGAAGAAATATCTTTAGATTCTCTTAGAGACTACATGGAGGTAAATGTAATTGCACTTTATTCAATATGTATAGAATTTTCAAAAATTTGCTGTGAAAATGCATCTATAGTCAATTTTAGTTCAATTCATGGCGTGCTATCTCCTAAACATTTCATATACGAAAATAACTTTGTAAAACATCCAGGGTATACAATTTCTAAATCTGCTGTTTTAGGACTGTCAAAATACTTAGCAACATATTTTTCCTCCTCAATTAGAGTCAACACTATTATTTCTGGAGGTGTTGAGAACAAGCAATCAGATGTCTTTATAAAAAATTATTCTCAAATGACACCTTTAAATAGAATGATGGATAAATCAGAAATAAGCTCATCAGTAAAATACTTACTTTCCAAAGACTCATCTTATGTTACAGGATCTGAGGTTGTAGTAGATGGAGGATGGACGTCATGGTAAAGCTAATAGCTGAACTTGGTATCAATCATAAGGGCGAATTAAGTATAGCTAAAGATTTAATAAATGAAGCAAAGCAATCTAATTGCTGGGGTATAAAATTTCAATACAGAAAGATAGAAACTTTTTACGCCACTGCTCAAGAAATCGGAGATGAGATTCTCTTGGATGAAATCATTAAAACTAAGTTATCAATTCATGAGTTAATGGAGTTATCAGATTTTGCTAGAAATTTAGGGCTTAAGGTTGGAATAAGTTTTTTTCGGATTGAAGATTTTGAGCATTTATCAGAATACTTGGATTACTTTGATTTCTTCAAAGTGCCTTCAGCTGAAGCTATAAATATACCATTAATAGAAGCGTTAACTGTAACTAAAAAAACAGTGATGGTTAGTCTTGGCGGGCATTATATAGAAGAGATTATCGATGCATATAAATATCTTAATAAAGATCAGTTAGTTGTTTTTCATTGTGTTGCTAACTATCCTGCTAAAATTGGTTCTCAAAATTTATTATTTCTTAATAAACTAAAAGATATTGGATTTAAAAATATTGGGTATTCAAGCCATGATGAAGATTATGAAGTATGTTTTCTTGCTGCATCAATGGGAGCTAATTATATTGAAAGACATTTAACAAAAAATATTAAAGGTGATGGCCTAGATGATTCTTCAAGTTCAGAGGTTGGTGCATTTCAAAGGTTAGGCAAAGTTTTAAATAATATTGATCTAATAATGGGCGATGAATTAAGAATTCCGAATCAAGGTGAAAAGCTAAATATGCAAAATCTTGGAACATCTTTATACACAAAAAATAATATCACCAAAGGATCTTATCTAAGTTTTGATGACTTAATAATCCAGGCTCCAAGAAAAGGAATATCAGTTGGTGAGTTTCTTCTAGATTATAAAGACAAGAAAGTTACAAGAGACATAGAATCAGCAGACCCAATTCAAGCCCTTGATTTTGAAGAGGCAGAAGAGGAATTAACACCAGAAATTCTTTCCTTTGCATCTAAGAATAAAATTGCTTTACCAATCAGATTATATGACTATGAGTTTTATTTTAAAAATTTAAATACAAATTTTTTTGAATTTCATTTATCTTACGGAGAAGTTCTATCCGATAAATTATTTGAACTATTGAAATCTAATGAATTACAAGGAAAAAACTTTTCGATTCATCTGCCTGATTATATTCATAGTAATAGAATTATAGACCCAACATCCGATGATATTGGTATAAGAAAAGAGAGCATAGACTTAATTTCAAGAGTCATAGATTTTTCTAACAAGCTGGAAGATATATCTGGAAATATAGTTCCGATAGTGGGTAGTTTTTCTGAATCAAGATCTATTAGCAAAAGAGAGAATTTAGATAGAATATTTAACTTTCTAGATACGTCTCAGGGTGGTTCTGGCAAGATACTTCCTCAATGGCTGCCAGTATATGCATGGTATTTTGGAGGATCTGCAAAACTAGATATATTTAATTCTCCAGATGATATTGATTATATTGAAGAATATAATCGAAAAATTTGCTTAGATATTTGCCATTTAATATTGTCTGCAAATTATTATAACTGCGACCCAATGGATTGGTATGGCCGTTTAAAGAAATATTCTAGCCATATACATATTGCTGATGGCATTGGCGTTGACGGAGAGGGGCTTCAACTTGGCGAGGGTCAAATAAAACAATATAATCAATTTTTGGAGATTGATGTAATGAAGGTTTTAGAGGTTTGGCAAGGTCATCATAATCATGGTAATGGGTTTATTAAAGCAATAAGGTATTTATATAATGAAAAATAAAGTATTAATTACAGGCATCACAGGTCAAGATGGGTCATATCTAGCCGAACATCTAATTAAAAATGGATATGAGGTTTATGGAGCTATTAGACGGGGGAGTACATATAAGTTTGGAAGATTGGATTTTTTAGGGATAGTTGATAAAGTAAATATAGTTTCGCTTGAAATCACAGAGTTTAGTAATGTTTTTAATGTGCTGAGAGATCTAAAGCCTGATTATGTATATAACCTAGCTGCGCAAAGTTTTGTTGAGGAAAGTTTTAGACATCCGGCACTTACATCTAATATTAACTATAACGGAGTTCTTAATTTTCTTGAAGCAATAAGAATACTCGGACTAGATTGTTCTTTTTATCAAGCCTCTACTTCTGAAATGTTTGGTGATGTTATGGAAAAACCACAAAGTGAAAAAACTCCATTCAATCCATTGAGTCCTTATGGAGTATCTAAATGTGCCGCTCATCATTTGGTTAAAAATTATAGGGTTGCATATGGTATGAGGTGCTCGTCAGGTATTCTTTTTAATCATGAATCACCATTAAGAGGAAGGGAGTTTGTAACTAGAAAAATTAGTTATCAAATGGCCGAAATGAAGAGGGGTAGAGAAAATCCAATTCAATTAGGAAATTTAAGCTCAGTTAGGGACTGGGGATATGCTCCAGATTTTATTCTCGCTATGGAGATGATAATAAATGCAAAAACCATGAATGATTTCGTTGTTGGAACAAATGAAATAGCAACAGTAAGAGATTTTTTTAATAAAAGCGCAGAAGTAGCAGGCTATAATCCAATATTTGAAGGCGAAGGCATTGATGAAAAGTGCATTGATATAAAATCTGGCAAAGTTCTTTGTGAAGTGAATAAATCTTATTTTAGACCATCTGATGTAATATATCTTAGGGGTGATTATTCAGCAATAAAAGAATCACTTGGATGGAGTCCAGATTCGCTATGGGCTGAGATTGCAGAAAAAATGACTATTTCAGATATAGATTCTAATGAATTAAAATCTAAGTATGGAATATAGCAAAGAGGTATTGGCAATTATTCCTGCAAGAGGTGGCTCTAAAGGAATCAAAAATAAAAATATTACTAACTTAAATGGCTCATCGTTAATATCATATAGTATTAAAGCGGCGGTAGAATCTAAGTTAATCTCAAGAGTCATTTGCTCGACTGATTCAGAAATAATTGCTGAAGAAGCTATAAAGTATGGTGCAGAGGTTCCTTTTTTAAGACCAGATGAGATATCTCAAGACAACTCTTCGGATATAGAGTATTTTAATCATGCTATTGAGTGGCTTAAAATTAACGAATCATATAGACCTAAGTTGTTAGTTCAATTAAGACCTACCTCTCCTCTACGTAACTTAGAAATGATAGATGAGGCAATACAAATTATGATTAAAAATGACTCTTATGATAGCTTGAGAGCAATTAGTCAGCCTGATCATACCCCTTATAAAATGTGGAAATTAGTTAATAGAAATGAAATGAAGCCTTTATTAAAATTAATTGGTAACAAAGAGCCTTACAATTCAAATAGACAGAATTTACCTGAGGTATATGCCCAAACTGGTTCAATAGATATAACCAGACCAGAAACACTAGAAAAATATAAAAGCATGACTGGTATAAAAATATATCCGTTTATAATGGACGAGAGGTACTTTATAGATATTGATAATATTGAATCTTTAGAGCTCGCAGAAATTAGAATGAAAAGACTAAACTGTATTAAATTTAACTAGTGAAAGTCTTAATATGCGGAGTTGGATCTATTGGTGAAAGGCATATTAACAATCTATTAAGCCTGGGGCACACTGATATTATTTTATATCGAACTTCAAATTCGGAGCTTAGATCTTTATCGGGAGACTTTAAAGTTTACGACTCTCTCGATGAGGCCTTATCTCAAAAACCAGCTATAGCTTTTGTTACAAACCCCACCTCACTTCATCTCAACACTGCAATAAAGTGTGCCTCAGCTGGATGTAATTTATTTGTAGAAAAGCCTCTATCTCATAACATGAAAAATGTTGATACTTTAAATCAAATTTTAATAAAAAAAGATTTAGTTTGCATGACTGGTTTTATGTATAGATATCATCCGCTAATAAAAAAAATGAAAGAGATTATCACTTCTAAAAAGCTTGGAGATCTTATTTGGATTAGATCTTCTTGGGGTGAATACCTTCCTGACTGGCATCCATGGGAGGATTATAGAACAGGTTATGCAGCTCAAGATGAATTAGGGGGAGGCCCTACCGCAACCTTAAGTCATGACCTTGATCTTGCAATATGGTTTTCAGGATCACAGGTCAAAAATTTTATTAATTACCATAATTATAAATCAAAGCTCGAATTAGAAACAAGCCATGGCAATGATGTTTTGATAGAATTTATGAATGGAGTTACGGCAAATCTGCATATGGATTTTTTCCAAAAGCCATATCAAAAGGAGTTTGAAATTGTTTTTACTGAAGGTAAACTAAAGTTCGAGTATTATAAGAACAAATTAGATATTCTTAAACATGATGGCAGTAACGATGAGTTTATATTAGAAAATTTTAATAGAAATGATATGTTTTTATCGGAAGTTAAAGATTTTCTTGATGCTATAATAAATAAAAAAAGCTCACCTATACCCATTAATGAATCATTGAAATCGATGCAAATAATAGATAATAAAAATGACAATTAAAACTTATGAAGAAATTGCTATAAATAGCTTAAAAGAGTCCTGTCTGGTAAAGGAAAAATTAATACTTAATTATGAGTATAAAAAAATTATCTTAATGGCAGAGACAATTTCAGAAGCTATAAAGAACGGAAATAAGCTATTGCTTTGTGGTAATGGAGGTTCTGCTGCAGATGCTCAGCATTTAGCTGCTGAATTATTAGTAAGACTGAAGTCTACTAATAACAGAGAGGGTATTCCAGCCATCGCTCTTGCAATGGACTCATCAACTTTAACAGCATGTGGAAATGACTTTGGATATAATGTTTTATATGAAAGGATGGTCGAGACATTGGGTGTAGAGGGTGATGTGTTGCTTGGTATAACAACTTCTGGAAGGTCAAAAAATATTAACTTAGCACTTGTTGCAGCAAAAAATAAAGGCCTTATTTCATTCAGTTTTCTTGGATCAGGAGGAGGTTTTTCAAAAGATATTTGTGATGAGTATTTTCTTGTTCCCAGCGACAATACCGCTAGGATTCAAGAAAGCCATATTACAGCTGGACATATTCTCATGGAGTTGATTGAGGAAAATCTTTTAGAGTCCAAATTTATTTCTTTAAAATAGTATAATTATAAAATGGTACCTATAAAATGAATTATAAAAATAAAAATAAAAATAAAAGTATGTTTGAAGACTCCGCTTTCTTGGAAGTAAAATACTCTAATAAAAGAGCTGCTCCTTCAGAATACCCCAATCAATTAGCAAATTATGTAAGTAGTGAATATTACAAAAATACTGGCTCTCTTTTAGATATAGGTTGCGGTAAAGGAGATATGATTAGAGCTTTTAGTGAAAGAGGGTTTGCTTGCTCAGGAACTGATATTTCAAAATCTTCAGAGTCCTACATAGAAGGATTTCCCTTTCAAGCTGCTAATATCTTAGAGGAAGACCTTCCGTATGAAGATAATTCCTTTGATTTTGTATGGAGTAAATCTGTAATAGAGCATCTTTCAGATCCAATGAGACTTATTAAAGAGTCGCATAGGATTTTAAAAGATGATGGTAAAGCCATTATAATGGTTCCAAGCTGGATTCATAATAGCTGGGGGCCATTCTACGTAGATTTTTCTCATGTATCAGCATTTACAAAAGTTTCACTAAAGGACGGAATGAAGATAGCTGGTTATGAAGATATTAAAGTTTATCATTTTTATCAACTCCCACATGTTTGGAAAATGCCTTTCATGAAGCTGTTCTGTAAATTTATTTCATTATTTCCAATACCTTACCAACCTTTTTACTATGATTCCTGGATTTCATTACCAAGCTCAATAAATAAATATGTAAGATTCTCTAATGAAGTAATGCTATTGGCGGTTGGAACAAAAAAAATAAGAAAAAATGGATGATACTCCTATAAATCAAGACGAGATAAACCTATATAACTTATTTATAGCTTTCTGGAATGCTAAGTATTTTATTATTTTAATATGTTTAATATTTTCCATGTTGGGAGTCTTATATGCGATCTCCCTTCCAAATATTTATAAATCTGAGGCAACCTTAATAGATCCAGCTGCTGGTCAATCTGGTAGATCAGGCCTTGAAGGCATTGCAGCTCAATACAGTGGTGTTGCAAGCATGGCAGGAATTTCTATTGGCAGTGAAACTACTTCACAAAAAGATATTTCGCTCGCGATGTTAAAATCAAGAGATTTTTTTACAAACTATTTTAATGACAAAGAAATGCTTAAAGATCTTGTAAGTTACAAAAGCTTTGATAGTGATGCAAATAAGAGTATTTACTTTAAGAAAGGAGAAGAAGTCATAGTTCCAAACTTTATTAATTCTTTTAACCTTTTCAAAAAACACTTTTCTTTTGGTGAGGATGTAAAGTCGAACGTCATAAGAATGTCTTTTGAGCATCAATCTCCAGAAATTGCAAAAAAATGGCTTCAAGCGATTATTATCGATATTAATCAATATGTTAAAAATAAAGAAGTTATTAAAGCTTCCGCTACTTACAATATTTTAATGAATCAAATTTCAACAGTTAATAACCCTGATCTTAGTTTTATGATTTCTAAATTAGCTGAAAAGCAGATTCAGACCATAACTCTTTCAAAAGTGACTGATGAATTTGCATTTATTACTATTGACTCTCCTTATATTCCTGAAAAAAAATCTAAACCATACAGATCTTGGATAGTAATTTTAATTTCATTTATTGGTGCTGTGTTCTCATCTTTTACAGTTTTAATATTATATTATTTAGGATTTCATATTTCTTTAAAATCTAAGATAGCCTTTATTCATATTGCAAAGAAGTAGCTAATTTAAAATTATGATTATTAAAGAAAAAGAAGATAAAAAAATTGTAGCCGGTGTAATTGGTTTAGGTTATGTCGGGCTTCCTTTGGCTATGCTTTTTATTAAAAATGATGTTTTAACCTATGGTTTTGATATAGATCAAGAAAAAATTAATATGCTTGTAAAAGGCGAGTCTTACATAGGCCACATCAAGTCAGATGAAATAAAAGAAATTAATAAAAATTTATTTTATCCAACCACTGATTTTTCTCTTGTTGAAAAATGTGATGTCTTGATTATCTGTGTTCCAACTCCACTAAGTTCAAATAGAGAGCCAGACTTGTCATATATAACTGAGACATTATCCTCAATCAAACCACACCTAAAAAAAGGACAGACTATAAGCCTGGAAAGCACAACTTATCCCGGAACAACAAAGGATATTTTAGTGAAATTTATTGAAGATGATGGTTTTATTGTTGGAAAAGATTTATATGTTGTGTATTCACCAGAAAGAGAAGATCCTGGTAATAAAAAATTTGATGTATCTACTATACCTAAGATTGTTAGTGGACATACGAAAAATTGCTTAGAAAAAGGAACGTTTATTTATTCGAAAATAGTAAATAATATTATTCCAGTATCCTCAACTGAAGCTGCGGAAATGGCTAAATTACTAGAAAATATATATAGATCTATAAACATTGGGCTTGTAAATGAAATGAAGATTCTTGCTAACACAATGAATATTGATATTTTTGAAGTTATTAATGCTGCGGCAACTAAGCCTTTTGGTTTTAGTGCTTTTTATCCAGGACCAGGCATTGGTGGCCATTGTATTCCCATCGATCCCTTTTACTTAACATGGAAAGCTAGAGAGTATGGAGTAAATACAAAGTTTATTGAACTTGCTGGAGAATTTAATAAAGAAATGCCTAAATATGTTGTATCTAGAACTTCTGAAGGCCTTAATAGAAATAAGAAATGTATTAATGGTAGTAAAATTTTAATTCTAGGCCTTGCTTACAAAAAAAATATTGACGATCAAAGAGAGTCCCCGAGTATAGACATTATGGAGATACTTAGAAAAGAGGGCGCAATTATTGAATATGCTGATCCATATATTCCAAAGTTCAAAAAAATGAGATCTCATTCATTTGATTTAGAATCTGTTAAATTAACTCCAAAAAAAATTGAATCATATGATGCTGTCATTATTTCAACAGATCATGATATTTTTGATTATGACTTAATTATAAATAACTCTAAGCTGGTTGTAGACTCAAGGGGTAAGTACTCTTCTGGGAAGTATAAAAATAAAAAATTTAAAAATTTGATTAAGTCATGATAGTAATAACCGGCGGGGCTGGCTTTATTGGCTCAACTTTAGCTAATTCCTTGAAAGATCAAGAGCTAATCATAATAGATACTTTTACTAATAATCTTCAAAAAGATAATTTATTGTTTAATGACGGAAATATTAGACTAGTCAATCTTGCTGACTCAAAAGAAATTTTAGATTTATATAAGCATAAAATAAAATATTTCTATCATTTCGGTGCAAACTCATCTACCGATCAGTCCATTATAGAAGAGACTATAAATCTTAATATTTTTTGGTCTCAATATTATTGGGATTTCTGCTCGTTAAATGCCATACCATTTATGTATGCTTCTTCGGCTGCAACATACGGAGATGGATCTTATGGATTTTCAGATCAAACTTCATTGAAAGAACTAAAAGAAGTTAAGTTAAACGGACTTTATGGATGGTCCAAAATGTTTTTTGATTTCTTTGCATTTAACCAATCAGCAAAAGGAAGATGTCCCCCTAAATGGTACGGTTTAAAATTTTTTAATGTTTATGGTGAAAATGAAAAACACAAAGGATCACAAAGCTCTGTAATACACTCGTTTCTTAAGCAAATCTCCGAACAAAAAAAAGTATATCTTTTTAAATCTTATAAGGAAGGAGTATTAGATGGAGAGCAGGAAAGAGATTTCGTTTCAGCAAATTACTGCATTGAGTTTATTAAAAACTTATCTAAGTTAGATTGTGAGAATGGTATTTATAATGTGGGGACTGGTAATTCTAAAACATTTCTAGAATTCACTAAAGATATTATTGATTCAACCGGAGTCGAAGTTGATATAGAGTTTATAGAAATGCCTGAATCTTTAAAACAACATTATCAATACTTCACTAGATCGGAAAACATCAAATCAAAAAAGATTCACGCAAATATCTCCCAATTTGATTACAAGAAAGATTTAGATAATATAATAAATAATCTTCATATTCCTGATGACAAAGGAAAGTAAAACAGTTATTTTGGTAAATCTTTGGGGGCTGGGTGATCTAATAGCCACTCTTCATCTAATAAAGACCAAGCAAAATAATAAATACCATATTATTACTCCTCAAAATAAAACTGTTGTGGAGAATTTAATTGCATCTTTTGTTATAGAGTCTTCTATTACGGTTACTAACAGCAGCAGCAGATATAAACTAGCTTTAGAGATAATTCAGTATGTATTTTCAAAAAAATTAATTATTTTTACTTCTCCTTTATCAGGAAGAAGTAGGATATTTGCATCTTTATTATCTCTTTTTTCAAAAAATATAGTTCTCGCTAAAGAGAGTGGAAATATATATGAAAATAATAAAAACCTTAATATTCAATAGATATTTATGAGAATTATCTTATGCCCAGGGTCAGCAGAAAACCAGAAATTTAAAAGATGGCCTATTACTAAATTTAATCAATTGGGAAAGGAGCTTTTAGCCTTAGATCATGATACTTCAATAGTTTTAGGCCCAGAAGAGGCTTACTTATCTTCTAGTTTCTCAGAATTTAAGATTGAGCAATCATTATCATTTCAGGATTTGATGGCTAAAGGCCTCACATCTGATTTAGTTATTTGTAATGACTCTTTCTTGCTCCATTTTTTTTCATTTATTGAAGTTGCTACTTTGGCGTTGTATGGTCCAACAGACCCATTAAGAACATTGCCTCCTAATGCATATATGATTACTTCAAAGAGGCGATCCAGCACCAAACCATGCTGGGGTAATAAGAATTATGGTAAATGCAGTCATGGAATATGTTCTTGCTTTGAAGGACTTGAGGTTGAAGATGTTATTAAGAAAATTTCAAAAATACTAAATTACGAGAATATTTTTTAATAATATACCTTTATAATAATCATTTATATTTAGGATCATTAAATGGAATTGAATTTACTTGGCGACTTTATGCTAGATGAGTATGAATTTTACTCAATTAGTCGTATTTCTCCTGAAGCTCCAGTGCCTGTTTTAATATTCAATAAATATAATTTAGCACTAGGAGGCTCTGGAAACCTTGCCGGGTGTCTTTCTTTGCTTGGTTTTAAGGTTAATTTATTTGGAGTTTGCTCTTTAGAATCATTTAGTGAGATAGAAAAATTATGTTTAAAATATAATATAAATACAGATTTTCTCTTCAAAAATAATGATATTGTTACTACAAGAAAATTAAGAATTTTAGGCGATAATCAGCAGATATGCAGAATTGATAAAGATAGCTCTCTTAATAAAAAAAATCTTAAAGGCTTTGCAAAACATCTAAAAAAAAATATTAATAAAGAATCTCTTATAGCTTTATCAGACTATGCAAAGGGAACATCTGATGTATTTTTAGAAAATTGTGATATGAAACCACCAAAATATATAGACCCAAAATACCCAGACTGGTCTCGATATATTAATTGTGAATTTCTAAAGGCAAATGATAAAGAATTCAATGAAGCATTAGATTTTTCAGATTGTAAAGATGCCTATGGGCTTATTAAAAAATTTAATATTTCTAATCTCATAGTTACTAGAGGAGAAAAGGGATGTTCGTTTTATTCAAATAATTTAACCATCCAGGTAAAAGGTATTCCAACTGAAGCAAAAGATGTCACAGGAGCTGGAGATTCTTTTATGGCTTCATTTATATGGGCTAATGAATTTGGGTATGATATTGAACATTCACTCAATTTTGCTAATGCTGCAGCTGCCTGCTCTGTCGGTTATGTTGGATCATACACTCCAAACTATTTTGAAATCCTTGACCGCCTGAATAAAAATTTAGAATTAGATTTTAATAAAAATGTTTTTAAATATGAGAAAGTTTTGATTGGTGGCTGTTTTGATTGTCTGCATGCTGGTCATATACATCTTTTTAGCGAAGCTATTAGGCTTGCTAAGACACTAATAATAGCAATAAATTCAGACAATTCTGTATCTAAGCTAAAAGGTAAATCAAGACCCTTTCAAGACATTGAGACAAGGATTTCAAATATTAAAAAACTTGGTATTTCTTCAAATATAGTTGTTTTTGATGAGAATTCTCCTGTAAAAGTTCTTGAAGAAACTAGACCTGATGTATTTTTAAAGGGTGGTGACTATGATGGAGATGAAGATTTTGATGATTTTAATTATTGTAAAAAGAATAATATTGACTTACATTTTGCTACAACTAAGGAAGGCTTCAGCTCAACAAGGATAATAGATGAGATTAAGTAATAAATTTTTACCAGAGTATATCCAAAAAGTATTATTTATTTTGGGCAAGGATAGCAAGAAATTACCATTTATGATTTTCTTGTTCCTCGGAACAGCAGTACTTGACCTCATAGGACTTACTCTAATAATACCGTTTATATCTGTAGTAATAGATCCATCCTTGATCATGGAATCAGATATGTACCTAAATAATATGGCTCTAGGATTGCCTAGTGAAGCCAATACGTTGATTATATTAATAAGTATAGCTTTGCTATCAATATTTATAATTAAATCGATTACAGGCGTTTTAGTTAATAAGCGAATCTTAAACTTCTGTTTCATGCAGGGGTATTTGTTAAGAAAAAGATTAATGGAATATTATTTGAATATAAAATATGAAAACTATATTTTAAAAAATAGTTCAGAGTATATTTATTCAATTGAAAACTTAGCTAATCAGTATTCTCAAAATATTCTTCAATCTATTCTTAGAATTATTAGCGAGGTAATTATAGTATTTATGATTGTTTTCTTCTTTGCCTTTCAGGATATTTTTTCATTAATTGTACTAGTGCTTATAATTTTTCTAGCTGTGGGTATTTATGAAATATTATTTAGAAAAAAGAATGCAGAATATGGCATTAAAACAAATATAGCTCAAGATTCTTTAATAAGGGGTGTGCATGAGGGCATTGGAGGCTTAAAAGAAATACGAATATTAGGGGCAACTAATTTTTTTCAAAATCTAGTAGCTAATTCTGCTCAAACATATGCAGATTTTGCTTCTAGGTATCATTTGATTGGACAGATTCCAAAATATTTTATAGAAACTATTTTATTGATATTTATGGTCTTTGTAATACTTATTAATATTTATTTAGGAAATCCAACATCTAAAATTATTCCCGTTCTTGGTATGTTTGGCTTTGGAGCATTAAGAATAGCCCCCTCATTAAATCAAATTTTGGCTTCATTAACACACATAAGATTTGGGGAGGATGCACTTAATAAGCTCTATGAGGATCTAAATCAACAATCAGAGATTAATCTCGACTACAGTTTAAAAGATAAAAATGACTTAACTAATAAAGAGTTTGAATCCTTGGAGCTTGAAAATATAAGTTTTACCTTTCCAGGCTCAGATAAAAAGATACTGGATTCCATAAGTCTTTCAATAAAAAAAGGAGATTTTATAGGCCTAATAGGGCCCTCGGGCTCAGGCAAAACAACATTAGTTGACGTTATTATGGGCTTATTTTCAATAGAATCTGGAAAAATTAATTTTAACAAACAAAGTATTTATAAAAATATGTCTTTATGGAGAAACAGAGTCGCTTATTTGCCGCAGAATGTCTTTCTAACTGATGATTCTATTAAGAGTAATATAGCCATGGGAGTCTTCCCCAATGAAGTAGATGATTCAAAGATAAACTCTTCAATTCAAAGTGCTAAATTAGATGATTTAATTGTCACATTACCAGATGGTATAAATACTCAAATTGGTGAAAAGGGAGTCAGACTATCTGGCGGCCAAAGACAAAGGATTGCTTTAGCAAGGGCATTTTATTTTAGTAGAGATTTTTTAATATTAGACGAATCAACAAGTTCATTGGATGAAAAGATTGAGAAAGAGATAGTTAAAGAAATAAATAATTTAAAGGGCGAGAGAACGTTGCTTGTGATAGCACATCGAATATCTACTTTGGAAAATTGTGACAAAATTTTTGAACTTAACAATGGCAAGTTAGTGAATGAATATACTTACGAAACTTTAATTAACAAGAACGTAAATACTGATGATTAAACTTGTTTTAATAGGACCCGGAAAAATTGCAGAATACCATATGCAAGCATTAAAACTTTTTGACTTTGATGTTGTGGGCTGTATCTCAAGAAAAGGCTCCTCCTCTAACATTGAATTCATGAAGAATCTCGACAAAGATGAATCTGAGTATTTTACAGATATAGAATATATGGTAAATAATCCTCAAGATTGGGATGCTGCTTTGATTTCATGTCCAACATCAAGCCAATTAGAATACTTGATTCGTCTAGCGCCTACCAATAAGCCTATTTTAGTTGAAAAACCTGTAAGCTTTTTATCAAGTGATCTAGAAAATCTCATAGATTATAAAAATATAATGGTCGGCTTTAATAGGAGGCATTACTCTAATATTTTACAAATTAAATCCTTTATGCAATCTAAGAGAAATGTTTTTGTAAAAGTTGTTATCCCTGAATCATCTTTGTATAAGAATAAAAATATCAATTCATCATGTAATTTTCCTGCTGGAGTTTATGAAAACTCGATACATATTTTTGACTTAATTAATTATATCTTTGGAGATGTTGAATGGGTTAGTGCAATATCTTCATCAAAAGAATACTCATGCTTCTCATCAGCAGAGGGAATGATTGCTAATAGTAGCCATGTATCATTAGATGTCTTGATTAATGCTCCTGAGAATTTTTCGATTTCAGTATATTCAGAGGATGAAAAAGTTGAATTAAAGCCCATAGAGGTTTTATCTTTTTATCAAGGTTTTGAAGTTCTGGAGCCAAGTAGTGTTTTTCCTATAAGGAGGTATAGTCCGCATCTTAAAAGCCAGATATTTGTAGAAACTCTTATGAATTGTAAGCCTGGATTTTATGAGCAAGCTAGAACGTTTGCCGCTTTATGTAATGGGAAAAAAGATTTAAATTTCCCTTCTATTAAAGATGCACATAAAGCATTAAGCTCTATTGATTCTTTGGTAAATATTATTAGAGCTATTAAATGAAAAAAATAATTGTAACAGGCGGTTATGGGTTTATTGGATCTGCTTTTATAAGATATATTATTAATAATACATCGTATTCTGTTCTTAATATTGACAATCTCTCATACTCATCAGATTTAAAATCATTAAAATCTATTGAGTCTAATGGTAGATATAAATTTAAAGAATTAGATATTTGTAAGGGTGATGATGTTCTTGACGTAATGCAATCATATAAGCCTAATGCAGTTATTCACTTCGCTGCTGAGTCACACGTAGACAAATCGATTGATTCTCCTAATGTTTTTATACAAACTAATATTTTTGGTACATATCAATTACTGCAAGCATCTTTAATATATTTTAATTCATCTAAACTCTCCACTCGTGAGGAGTTTATATTTCATCACATATCTACAGATGAGGTTTATGGAGATATCGGTAAAGATGACTTACCGGCTAATGAGATGACTAGATATGCTCCTAGCTCCCCATACTCATCTAGCAAAGCCAGCTCAGACCATCTTGTTACTGCATGGAATACCACATTTAAGCTACCTACTATAACAACGAACTGTACAAATAATTATGGATATTATCAAAATCAAGAAAAGCTCATACCGCAAATGATTTACAGGGCTCTAAATAAAAAATCTATGCCAATTTATGGTGATGGTAAGCAAATTAGAGATTGGCTCTATGTAGATGATCATGTGAGAGCTATATTTTCAGTGATGGAAAATGGCAATATAGGAGAGAGTTATAATATTTCTGGAGGCAATCAGATTTCTAATCTTGAGATAGTAGAGACTATATGTGAGCAGTTAAGAACCCTAGATGTATATAGTAAGAGCGAATCCTTTGATTACAAATCTTTAATAACATATGTCAAAGATAGACCAGGGCATGATAAAAGATATGCATTAGATTCAAAAAAAATATATGGTGAGCTTGGTTGGAAACCAGAGTTAAGCTTTAATGAGGGAATTAAAAAAACCATACTTTGGTATATTGATAACTATGACTCTTATAAAGATAAATTAACTAATTTAAATAGACAGGGTATTATATAAAATGAAAGGTATTATTGTAGCTGGAGGCCTTGGTAGTAGGCTTTATCCAATAACGGCTGTATTTTCAAAGCATCTATTGCCAGTATACGATAAGCCGATGATATATTATCCAATATCAGTCTTAATGCTTGCTCATATCAAGGACATTCTTATAATCTCTACTGAAAAAGACATCCCTTTATACAAAGAATTGCTTGGTGATGGAACTAGGTTTGGAGTTTCTCTTTCGTATGAAATTCAAGATAACCCCAGAGGCATTCCAGAGGCGCTGATTATAGGTGAAAAGCATATAGGCAAAGAGAGTGTATGCATGATTTTAGGAGATAATATTTTCTATGGCCATGATTTTTCATCCTCACTAAAAAAAGGAAGGGAATTAAGTGACGGAGCATTGATATTTGGATATCAAGTCAAGGATCCTTCACGTTTTGGTGTTGCTAAAATAGACAGTCATGGAAACGTAATAAAACTTGAAGAAAAACCAGTAAAACCTGAATCAAATATTGCTGTCACTGGTCTCTACTTCTATGATAATAAATGTGTAGAGATGGCAAAATCCTTAAAACCTTCTGCAAGAGGGGAGTTAGAAATTACAGATCTTAATCAAATGTACTTAGATCAAGATAATTTAAAATGTAATTTGTTGGGCAGAGGTTTCTCATGGCTAGATACTGGCACTCATGAATCCTTACTTCTTGCTAGTCAGTTTGTCCAAATAATTGAAGATAGAACTGGTGCAAAAATAGCTTGCCTAGAAGAAATAGCCCTTAACAATGAGTGGATAACTGTTGAAGAAGTTAGAGATAATATTAAAAGTTTTAATACAGGAAATTACTATAATTATATAAAGGAGTTGATTCATGAAAGTAGATAAATGCAGAGTTTGTAACGAAGGTATTAGTGAGTTTATGACCTATGGTCAAATGCCGATAGCTAATGGTTTTTTAAAAGAAAAAATAGATAATGAATATTATTTTGAGATGTCACCAGCATTTTGTTCATCTTGCTACTCTTTCCAATTAGTTGATCAGCCTGATGCTGAGCAGATGTTTCATGATGAATATGCATTTTTTTCAAGACAATCTAAATTTATGCAAATTCATTTTAAGTCATATGCAGATTGGGTTAATGAAAATTACTCACAAGCAGAAAATGATTTTGTTGTTGAGATAGGCAGCAATGATGGAATAATGCTTGAAAATTTCTCTAAAAATAATATCAAACACCTAGGAGTTGACCCGTCTGCTAATGTTGTTGAGGTAGCAAAAAGCTTTGGTGTTAATTCTCAGGTAAGTTTTTTTGGTCTTGAATCATCAGAACAAATTCGTAATGATTATGGTGAGGCTAGTGCCATAATATCTGCAAATGTTATGTGTCATCTTCCAGATTTGAATGATATTGCAAAAGGCGCCTTTAATCTTCTTAATGAAAAAGGAGTATTGATATTTGAAGATCCATATTTAGGTAGCATGCTAGAGAAAGTGTCTTATGATCAAATTTATGATGAGCATGTATATATTTTTTCAGCTATTTCAGTCCAAAATATATTTGGTAGGCATGGATTTGAACTAATCAATTTATTTCCTCAAGAAACTCATGGGGGCTCCATGAGATATGTCTTTGCAAAAAAAGGTGCTAGAGAAATTCAACCTATTGTAAATGAGATCATTCAAAATGAGTTGAATAATAACTTTGATAAGCAAGAAACATATGACAAATTTAGAGAAAACTGTGAATTATCTAAATCAAGATTATTAAAAATATTAACAGACGCAAAAAAAAATGGTAAGACAGTTGCTGGTTATGGTGCTACTTCAAAAAGTACAACTATTTTGAACTATTGCGGTGTTGGCCCAGATTTAATAGATTTTATATCAGACACTACACCTATAAAGCAAAATACTCTTACCCCAGGGATGCATATACCGGTTAAGTCTTATGAATACTTTAAAGAAAATATACCTGATGTAATTATCTTGTTTGCATGGAATCATGCAAAGGAGATTATTGAAAAAGAGAAGGACTCTATTGATAAGGATGTTGAGTGGATTACTCATCTTCCTTTTTTTGAAGTTGAGATATGATCTACTGCGCAAATCCTAAAGCTCAATACTTGTCATACGAGGCTGAAATAAATGAAGGTATTTTTAAGGTATTAAATGGTACTCAATATATTCTCGGAGAGCAGGTTGAAAAATTAGAGCGGTCATTTGCTGATTTTATTGGAGTATCGTCAGCAATTGGAGTTGCAAATGGAACTGATGCGATTGAAATTGCATTAAGGGCAATGGGTATTGGAAATGGAGACAAGGTAATAACAGTTTCTCATTCTGCAGTTGCAACAATTGCCGGCATTGAAGCTACCGGAGCATCTGCCGTCGTAATAGATTTAGAAAAAGATTTTTTTACAATGAACCCAGATCTGTTGAATGAAGCTTTTACAGACGAAGTCAAAGCAGTTGTAGCAGTCCATATTTATGGTCAATCCTCTCAAATAGATAAAATTAAAGATTTCTGTTCTAAAAAAGGAATATATCTCATTGAAGATGTAGCTCAAGCTCATGGTGCTAAGTTTAAAAATTCTCGTTTGGGAAGTATTGGTGATGTTGGTTGCTATAGCTGTTATCCAACAAAAAATCTTGGAGCGATTGGAGATGGTGGTCTAATAACAACTAACAACCAAGACTTAGCAGAAAGAATGAGAATGATTAGAGAATATGGTTGGAAAGAAAGGATTAGCACGATAAAGGGAAGAAACTCAAGATTAGATGAAATTCAAGCAGCGGTGTTAAATGTAAAGTTAGACAATCTAGATCATGACAATGAACGACGAGCAAATATTGCCAAGGTTTATGACCAATTAAATTCTAAATTATTTCAAACTCCTGTCAGGAGAGATGGATGCAGTCACGTATTTCATTTATATGTTTGTAAAACAAAGCATAGAGATGAGTTAATAAGTTTTCTTAACAAAAATGATATTTATCCAGGTATTCATTACTCTAAGCCAATTCATCTTCAACCAGCATATCTAGGAACGATTGAGTTAGGATCATCCATGACTGTCACTGAAACAATATGTGATGAGATTATTTCATTACCAATGTATCCTGAGCTCCCTATTGCAGATGCCAGAAAAGTTGCACAAAATATACAATTATTTTTCACTAACTTATGAAAATTGTTGAATCCTTTCTTGATGAGGTTTTTGTGTTTTCACTTGATCGTTATAGTGATGACAGGGGTTTTTTCGTTGAAACTTATCAATCCGAAAGATATATTGAGTTTGGTATTAATGAAAATTTTGTTCAAGATAATCAATCCAGATCCTCAAAGAACGTCCTGAGAGGACTTCACTTCACCATTAATAATGAACAATCCCAATTAATGACAGTATTGAGGGGTGAGGTTTTTGATGTTGTTGTCGATGTCAGGCCAACCTCTTTGACCTTTGGCCATTGGAGGGGTTTTAATCTTAGTGATTCAAGTCCTCAACAAATATATATGCCTCATGGTTTTGCTCATGGCTTTTGCGTCCTTTCTGATTTTGCAGATCTTCATTACAAAGTCTCAAAAAATTATAATCATCAGGATGAAGCCGGCATTATCTGGTCAGATCCATTGATAAATATTGAATGGCCTATAAAAAATCCAATTATTTCTGATAGAGATAATCAGCATAAATGTTTAAATGAATTCTTTAGTTAAGAGCTTCCAGAGCTATAAAAATAAAAAAATTGTAATTACTGGTGGTAATGGTTATATAGGCTCATCTTTATCTGAATCATTATCAAGATTCACAAAAAATATTTGCATTCACTCAAGAGCTAAAAATAATAACTTAGAAGAGCACAAAAATTTTACATATCTTTACGGAGATCTTTGTGATGATGAGGTATGGACCAAGATAATTAATTTTGCAGATATTATTTTTCATCTTGGAGAAAATACCAGTATTTACTCTGTAGAGAATGACGCTGATATAAGTGCCAACTCTTCAGTCAAAGTAATTTCTACATTTGATAAGGCTATCAAGAGAGCTAATAAGAAAATTAGATTTATTTATGCATCAACTGCTTCAATTTATGGCCTAAATAAAAAACTTAGCATTAGTGAAAGTGCAACCGCTAGCCCAATAACAATTTATGATCTTCATAAGCAGTATGTTGAAAATCATCTTACCTATTTAGCAAATAATAGTTTTATTGAATATACATCGCTTAGATTAAGTAATGTATATGGTCCAGGTAATTCAGCTCTTCAAGCTTCAGATAGAGGAATCTTAACAAGAATAATGAAAATGGCTCTAGAAAATAATGATATAAAGATATATGGCGATGGCAAATATTTTCGTGATTATGTTTATATAGATGATGTAGTGAGAAGTTTCTTGCTGGCAGGTATAAGCAAAGAGGCACATAACACTTATTTTAATGTTTGTTATGGAGAGGGAATAACAGTTAAAGATGCCTTCTCTGAAATTGTTAACTCTGTGAATAACTCTAAATCGTCAATAACATTTGAACCTTGGCCTATTAACTCTCATGAAATAGATAAAAGAAACTTTATTGGAGATAACAAAAAATTCTACTTAGCATTTGGATGGAAGCCAGAAATAAATTTTCAAAAAGGAATTGCTAAATTACTTCTGAACGAATTAAACGCCCATGAGGGATAATGTAGAAAAAAAAATAACTATACTCCTGGTTATTAAAGATAGACCGGAATTTTCAATAAGATGGTTAGAATATGCAAATCAGATAAAAATACCATTTGACATATTTATTGCTGATGGCAGCAGCTGTAATAATTTTTCTAAAAAGCTAGATAAGTCTCTTTTTAAAGAAATTAAATTTAGATATAAGTATTTTGGATTTGACGATTCTCCAAAAACTTTTTATAGAAAAATATTATCAGCACTTAATATGATTACTACTGATTACATCATGCTTGCTGATGATGATGATTTTTTAATTCCAAACAGCATTATTAGTTCAGCTAATTTTCTAGACAGCAACCCTGGCTATTCTGCATGTGGTTCGTACTATGCTGGAATTTTTCCAAAAAATAATCAAATCTATTATCTTAAAGATTACTTTTTGAAAACTTCTGCAGTTCTAAATCGAAGCTATGAGCAAGAGGATGGTTTAGAAAGGATCGTTGATTGTTTTGAGGATTTCAGATCAATTCATTACGACCTTTACAGAAGAGATACTATCTTAAAGGCATATAAAGACCTATGCCATTCTAGTGTAGATGATTTATTTTTGCATGAATACTTCCTGGCTGCTTCGTATTTAGCACAGGGCAAGCTTAAAAAATGTAACGGAATATCTTTAGTAAGACAACATGAGAATCCACTATCTTCATTTTCAGCCCTATCTTTAATGCAAGATAATGATAGCCAATCAAATTTAGAATTACTAAAACAAAAACTTCCTGATTTTTATAAACACCTTTCCTTGACTGTAAACATAGACAAAGAGCTATTAAAAGAGAAGTTAGAAGCAAGCATTGTAAACATTTTCCTTCAAGGATCTGCTATTAAAGTTCAGAAAAGTTTAAAGAGTAGGGTTTTTTTATATATGCGCTCTCCAACAGCATTACTCGCTTATCTGAAAGCAAAATTTTTAGTCATATCTATTAATAAAAACAAATCCAATATTTCTAACTTATTTATGCCGACTTATCATAAATTAAAAGATATCATAGGTTTTTTAAAAAATTACTAAATGAATAAATTTTCTCTTAAAAACATCAACATTACTGATATTCAATCCTTTAAAGACAAAGAAGGGACAATGACTATCATTCAAAGTAATTTGGATATACCTTTCAAAATTATGCGAGTTTTCTCAATTTCTGCAATTAGCTGTACTAGAGGTAATCATGCTCATAAAAACTGTCATCAGTTTATAATTTGTCTATCTGGTTCTTTGTCAATTTATGTAGACGATGGAACTTCAAAAAAAACTTTTTTATTAGATAGTACCTCGAAGGGTTTGCACATTCCACCTGGTTTCTGGTCATATCAAGAATATGGAAATACGCAAACCATAATTAATGTCTATTGTGACCTTGGATATGATGAGCTAGATTATATTAGGAATTACGAAGACTATAAATTTTTTATTTCTAAAAGTTAATTAAATATGAACATAATAATAATTGGTTGCGGTAATATTGGATTCAGACATTTAGAATCAATTCTTAATCTAAATGCAAAGAAAAATATCTACATTGTTGATCAGTCTGATGTATCTATAGATAGATGCAAAAATTTACTATACAAAAATGACCATAACTTGAGTAGTTTTTTTTTTTAAATCTATTGATGATATTAATTTCAATTTAGAAATAGATATTGCTATAATTGCTTCGAACTCAAATGCAAGAGCCTCATTAATAAAATCTTTATTTTCTAAAGCAATCCCAACTCATCTCATCTTGGAGAAGTTACTTTTTACTAAGATAAGTGATTTTAATTTTTTCTTAGATTTTTTTAAGAAGTTCAAAACAAAAGTATGGGTCAATCAATGGCTTAATTCTGAGTTTCAATTTCTTACAGATCAAATTAATCCTAATGAGAAATTTGAATTAACTATTTATGGCTCTCAATGGGGTCTTGCCTGCAATAGTGTTCATTTCCTTGAATGGTTCCATGAGCTATCTTCAAGAGAAGATCTTAAAATATCAAATCATAGCTTTTCTAAAGTAATAGATGCTAAGAGGGCTGGATTTTATGAAATCTGTGGGTCTATTCAGATAGTATCTAAAAATGGCAATAAGCTTAATTTAATTTGTGATGATAAGATGGATCCTAAATCATTAGGCCCACTAATTAAAGTAAAAAGTAAGTCTTTCAATTTATCATGCAAAATGAGTCCCAGCGACTTATCAGGGGAAATAAGCCTATACGGCAACACCTTTAAAAATTTTATGCAACCTCTTAAATATCAAAGCCAAAGAACTGAAATTGTTATTAGTGATTTATTAAAGGAAAATGATTGCTGCCTGCCTAGCTTCATAGTTTCTTCCGAACACCATTTATTAATTTACCCCTTATTTAATGACTATTTCTTAGCTAATAATATTGATACCGCTAGTGGCATTCCTATTACTTAGCTAATAAAATATAATATACGGATAAAATATACCTAATTACGCATGAAAATAATTGTAACCGGAGCTCTTGGCCATATTGGATCGAGCCTAATAAGATATTTACCAGAAGCTTTTCCTGAAGCACATATAGTCTTAATTGATTCTTTAATTACCCAAAGATTTTCATCGTTATTTAATTTGCCTCCTAATGGTAAATTTTCATTCTATCAAGAGGATGTTAGGGAGTTTGATTTTAGTAAAATAGTTAATCAGGGTGATGTGATTATAAACCTATCAGCTATAACTGATGCAGCTGGAAGTTTTAATAATGCAGAATTGCTTGAAAAAAATAATTTCAATTGTACTGAATCAATAGCAAACGCATGTATTAAAAGTAATGCTAGATTAATAACGATTTCATCAACAAGTGTTTATGGTTCTACAAAAAGTATAGTTGACGAATCTTCTACTGGTGATGATCTTAATCCTCAAAGCCCATATGCAACCACAAAGCTTATGGAAGAAGATTTAGTAAGAAAGCTATCTCTTAAGAAAGGCTTACAAGCAGTGATCCTTCGCTTTGGTACAATCTATGGCTATTCCCCTGGAATGAGATTTCATACTGCAGTTAATAAATTTTGTTGGCAATCGGTTTTAAATGATCCTTTGACAATATGGGAGACTGCTTATGAACAAAAAAGACCATATCTTGATTTAAACGATGCTGTTAAGGCTTTATGTTTTTTCATTAAAGAAGATATATTCGATGGTGAGATTTATAATGTTCTTACTGGGAATCATTCTGTTAAAGATGTTGTAGATCATATTAAGTCGAATATTCCAGATGTTTCTATTGATTTTGTTAAAAATGAAATAATGAATCAATTATCATATGAAGTTTCAGTTGATAAGCTCGAGAGAAAGGGTTTTACTTTCAATGGAAGTCTTGAGAGGGGCATTGAGGAAACAATTTCAGTACTAAGGTCCTCTAATAGTTAATACTTAATAAAATGAGTAATGAAAAATATGACGTTGCCTTTGCTCCTATAAACCCTAGACTTATTAAACTATCTTTTGAACTTAGTAAAATATTAGAAAGAAAAGGAATATCTTGTACAATACTTAAAACCTCGTTAATAAGCTCAGAACACAATGGATGGGAAGATTATCTCCAAGAAGACATTCATAACACCCCCATAACTCCTATAAATGAAATTGAGTATTCTAAGGAATCTAATTTTTTTAGTTACTCTTATAGAGTTATTAAATCAAGAATATCAATGAATTCTTTGTTTAAGCTAAGTTTTAAATCTTTAGTAGTCTTCATGGATGACTACGCAGAAGCTGAGATATTAATACCAATCATGAAAAAGAAAAAAATTCCTATAATTCTTTTTCAAGAAGGTTTTTTTGTTGATGAAACTCAATACAATTTTAGTGCATATAGTTTGGCAAAATACATAAGATCAAAATTACTCGGAAGCTTTTTCACTAGTAAAAAGTATGGAGAAAATTCTGATTACATCTTTACTTGGAGTAATTTCGGTTTTAAGGAATATCTAGACAGAATAAATATACCCGAATCAAAAATAAAAATTATTGGGAACCCCAGCAAAATAGAGCAACAAAAGATCCTCTTAAAAAAAGACTATAGGAATATTTTAATTAATCACTCGCCTTTATCACCAAGATTTTCTTCCCAAAAATGGGAGGACAGATTATGGATTAGCCTGATAAATCTATTTGAGAATACACAATTTAAATTATCAATTAAGCCTCACCCAAGAATAGGTTTTAATAATATTAATAAGCTAGTTACAGAAAATAAAGCAAAGGGTCATGGTGCTGGTGTAAGAGTTTTAGATAAAAGAGTATCAGCTGAAACTCTATATAATGACTTTGATGTACTCATAAATATCTTTTCAGCGTCATCTTTTGAAGCCCTATATAGAGGTATCCCAGTTATTTTTATAAAAAGTGAATTTAACAATGTTAGATTATTAGAGGTTTTAGCACAAGCAAATGAAATTATTATGGTTGATGATGTAAAAAAAATACCAGAAATTCTTAATAAATTAAACTCAGACTATGATTACAGGAATGAGGTAATAAGGATGGGTTTTAAAGCTGCAGAAAAACTCGGTGGTAACTTAAATATTTTTGATGATCTCTTCCCAGCCGAGATTAAGAAAATTTTAGGAGCAAAGAATTATGAAAATAAATAAAAGCATAATGTACTTCGGTCAAGCAACCTGGGGGAGTACCTCACTGCAAAGATATAATGCACTATCTGAGATATTTAACTCTTCATATATGGTAGATTCAAGGAGAGCCTTTCCTGATAAGAAAAGTGGAAGAACAATCTTAAAAAGTATACAAGGCAGGTTAGGTGTTGGAAATATACTCTCATCTGCATCCAAAATAATCTATCAAGAAGCTCTAAGATTCAAGCCAGACATTATATGGGTAGATGGCGGCTTTCTTGTAACTAAAAAAGTCATTAATTCTCTTAAAGAACTTGATATTACTATGGTTCATTACACTCCAGACTCTATCTTAGCTCCAGGTATGTCTAATCTGTGTTTTAAAAGCGCAATAAGTGCTTATAACTTTTTAATAACAACTAAAACTCAAGATATTAATTTATACAAAAAATATAAAGCAAAAAATATAATTTTTTCTCAGCAAGGCTATGATCCTGAAATTCATTCAAAAGTTTCGTTGACTGCTAATGATTTGTTGGAGTTTGGTTGTGATGTTGCATTTATAGGCCATTGCATGAAACATAGAATGGAGCTAATGGAATTTTTATTAAATGAATCAGATATTAATATTAAAATTTATGGAACCGGCTGGAATAATCGTAGAGCCTCAAATAAATTAAAGAATTCATTTCATGGTCCCGCGATTGATATAAACTATGCTAAAGCAATTAATGGATCTAAAATATCTTTAGGTCTACTTAATCATGAGGCAAAAGATCAAATTACAACTAGAAGTTTTGAAATACCAAGTTCCGGAGGATTTTTATTAGCTGAAAGAACTGATCAGCACCTAGAAATTCTAAAAGAAGGTATTGACGCTTCATACTTTTCTTCAAAAGAAGAGCTTCTATCAAAGGTTAAATATTACTTAAAAAATGAAGATGAAAGACTTAAAATAAAAGAAAATGGCTACCTAAAAATTAGAGAAGGTAAATATTCTTGGAAATCTCTCATTATTAATATTTTGAATGAAATAAATTTAGATCTAAAGTGAATATTTTTGCCGCCGAGTTGATACTATTTTTTTCAATAGTTGCTGTATGGCTTGGACCATTTTTATTGTCCTTAAAGCATAGAGTATTTAACTTTCTTCATCCTCAAACCTTAATTCCTATATGGGTTACATATTTTGTATTAAATGCATTGGTTGAGAAATGGACTCCATGGATGATTGAGCCGGAACCGGGAATTATAAGAACAACATCTCATCTTCTGCCTGAATTTCCAAATTTATTTATTCTTCCTTTAGTAGTGGTTCTGGTTAGTGGAGTTTTTTTTCATTTAGGTATTAGAGTTCTCTCTCCTTCTGTTTATAGTAAGTCAAGTTTTAACAGCAGAGAAATGATTAATTATAAAATAGTTGATGATGATATGAGGGTTAGTTTTTTATTACTTGCTTTTATACTCTCGTCTATGGCTTGGGTCCCAAACTATCTTCTACCCAATGAAGGCCTTGGTACTTTTTGGACCTACCCTTTAGCTATGGTAAATTGTTTTATACCTTTTATGATTTATTTAATAAATAAACCATTAGGTATTTTGAGTTTTGGTTTTATGCTTGTAACAGGCACTGTTCTTCAGTCAAAAGCAGCTCTTATTTATCCTATGTTACCAATAATTTTTTATTATTTTTATTTTCACTTTAAGATAAAGAATTTTTTCTCACTACTTATACCTGTTTTTATAATATTATTTCTATGGCTTTTATTAAGTATTGGTGGTTTTGGTTTTGCTTTAGCCAAGTTATTTCATAGAGATTATGCTTTTGAGGTTTTTGCATTATTAATTCATTATTCGCCTAATCAGTTATTTGGTAATTTAGAGTTTGGAATATCAGGAGTTCTTAACAGTTCATCAGTTAGCTGGATCTGGGCAGAAATTATTGAAGGTATTCCTTCAATCTTAAATCCCTTTAAAGGAGAGTCTATTAATCCAGCTAAGCTAGTTACTTCCGAGTTTTTGCCTATTGATTATGCAGTCCTTCCAAGCGCCTATTTTAATAGATTTATTTTATTTGCTGGTTATCATGATTTTGGAATTATTGGTGCATGCATCCAAGGTTTTAGCTTTGGTCTTTTGTATAGCTGGTTTTATAGAAGGTTTATTAGAAGAGTAAAAAAAGAAAAACTACTTTGGCCTCTTTTTGTATATTTACCAGTACCGTGCCTTTCAACTTATTTCATTACAGCAGGTGGAATTACATATGGCTTTATCAATGCTCTTATTCCAGCATTTTTAATATTTTCGTTAGTATATTTTACTAAACTGTTGAGGTTTTTAAGAAGGCATATGGAAGCCAATTCGAGTTACTAAACCGCTAAAATATTTTTTATGTGTTTTCCTATAGCCATAGATGACGTTAATCCTGGGCTTTCTATCCCTTGCAAGTTAATTAATCCTTTAAGTTGATGTTCAGCAGATGATTTTATAGAAAAATCATTAAATTCTAACTTTTCAGAATATAGTTTTGGTCTAATGCCTGTATAGTCAGGTACGAGTCTTTGTTCTTCAAATCCAGGCCAGTATTCTTTTATAGCTCTAACAAATTTTTCTTTTAACGAATCATCAAATGAATAATCTATTTCTGTACACCATTCAAAATCAGGCCCAAATCTTAATTGCCCCCCCAAATCCATTCCAACATGAATTCCAAGCCCACTGGCTCCTGGTAATGGATAAATTAAAGAATTAAAGGGATTATTTCCAGAGTATTTAAAGTAATGACCTTTCCCAAAAATAACTTTATGAATATGATTGTGGTCTAAATCTTCAATGAGCTTCGAAGTCTTTTCTGAGTGGAGGCCTGAAGAGTTGATTAAGTACCTAGATTCTATTTCTAATTCATTGTTAGATTTTATTTTGATTAAAAAGCCATCTTTTATCTTTTTTGCAGATAGAAATTCTGAACTCATTGATATATATCCTCCATGATGTTGAATATCACCCTCAAGTGCTGTTATGTATTCAGGTACATCAACAATCCCTGTACTTGGAGAGTAAATAGCAGACATACAATCTATATTAGGCTCAATTTTTTTCGCTTCTTTGGATGATAAGATTTTGATATTGACACCGTTGTTTAAACCCTGATCATAGATATTTTGTAATTTTCTTTCATCTGCTTTGTTAGTCGCAACTATTAATTTACCAACTTTTTTGTAATTTATTTTTTTATTTTCCAGGTAATCATACAAATATCGATTGCCCATAACACATAATTTAGCTTTTAAGGTATTTGTGGGATAGTACATCCCAGCATGAATCACACCGGAATTTCTACTAGATATTTCTTCTCCAGATCTATGTTCTTTTTCTAATACCAAGACATTTAGGCCAGAGACTGAAAGTTCTCTTGCAATAGCAAGACCAACAACACCAGAGCCAATAATAGTTACATCATAATCCATAAAAATATTATAAGCTTTCGAGTAAATTTTAGTAATTTAAAAAAACAATTTTTTTTAATAAATAGTAAAATGATGTTTAAGTTAAATTACAAATTATAATTTTGGAAAACATAAGCATTATAGTTCCTTGTCGCAATGAGATAAATTACATAAAAAACTTTTTAGAATCAATAAAAACTCAGGATTTCCCTGATGATTTTGTCGAGGTTATTGTAGTAGATGGCATGAGTGATGATGGAACCTATGAATATTTAACGTCATCGAGTTTTATAAATTTAGTAGTTCTTCAAAATCAAGAGAGGTATGTATCAAATGCAATGAATATTGGAATTAAAATTGCTAAAGGTCAGTTTATTGTCAGAATGGACGTGCATTCAATTTTTCCAAAAAATTATCTTTCTACTCTGATTAATCATTCGTTAAAGTTTCCACATATTGGAAATGTTGGTGTGCCATGCAAGACTCTTCCGGCAAATAAAAGTCCTCAATCTCGGGCAATAGCATTAGCCTTATCAAGTCCACTTGGCGTAGGAAATAGTGACTTTAGAATAAGAACACCAAAGAATTTTAAACTAGTTGACACTGTCCCATTTGGTTGCTGGAGAAAAGATATTTTTAATAAAGTTGGATATTTTGATGAGGAACTAATTCGGAATCAAGATGATGAATTTAATCAAAGGATATTAAGCTTTGGTATGGACATTCATTTATTACCAAGTCCTGAGGTTATATATTATGGTAGACAGAATTTTAAGTCTCACGCAAAGATGTTTTATCAGTATGGCTTATTCAAGCCACTTGTGAACAAAAAAATATGTAAAATAACTACTCTCAGGCAGTTAGCGCCCATGGGATTAATTTTATATTTACTTTTAATGCTTATTGCTGCTCATATATATCCCCAAATTTCTATATTTATGTTGTTCCTCTTTCTTTTTGCGTATATATTCTCGTCACTTATTTACTTTTTTTCAATAAAACAGAATATTAATTTAATTTTATACTTTATTACAGCAATTTTAATTGCTCATATATCTTATGGAATTGGATATTGGAAAGGCTTATTATTTGGTTCAGGCTCAAAGGAAATATCAAGCTCTAGATAACTTAAATTAATGGTAAAATCTTAATATGTGGAAAATTCAACTCTTTAAACTTAATTACAATGAATTAGAAAAAAAAGCTGTCTCTGATGTCCTAGATTCTGGGTGGATAACTATGGGACAGAATATAATTGATTTTGAAAAAAGTTTTGGCTCAATGATTGGAAATGATGTAATCTGCAGTGCTGTTTCAAGTGGAACTGCAGCCATGCACCTAGCGTTTATGTCATTGAATATTAAAAATGGTGATGAGGTAATCATTCCTGCCCTAACTTTTGTTTCAGATGCAAATTGCGTAAAACTAATGAATGCAACACCAATTTTAGCAGACTGTGGTTCTGATGATAATTGGAATGTAACAGCAGAATCTTTAAGGAAAGTTATTACAAATAAAACCAAAGCTATAGTTGTTGTTCACTATGCAGGTTATCCATGTGACATGGATCCAATAGTATCCTTGTGTAAAGAGAAAGGAATCTATTTAATTGAGGACTGCGCTCATGCTCCAGGTGCTTCTATAGATGGAAAAAAAGTCGGCTCATTTGGAGATATAGGCTGCTTTTCCTTTTTTACCAATAAAAATCTTTCTGTTGGAGAGGGTGGTATGACTACAACCAAGAACCAGGCTCTTGGAAAAAAACTAGCTTCTTTAAGATCTCATGGAATGTCCTCTTTAACACTTGACAGACATAAAGGTAGATCTATTACATACGATGTCCAAGAGCCTGGAATAAACTATCGAATGGATGAAATGAGGGCTGCGCTGGGGCTAGTGCAGCTTAAAAAACTAAAAAAATCAAATGAGATGAGGGAGCAACTGACTTCAAGATATAAGTCTAATTTAAAAAAAACAAGTATAAAAATACCTTTTGAAGGAATGCCGCAAGCTCACACATCAGTTTTTCATATACTACCTGTTCTTCTTCCTCCTGGCGTAGACAGAATCAGTGTAATCAAGTATTTAAAGGAAAAAGGTATTCAATCTAGTATTCATTATCCAGCTTTCTGGGACTTTTCGGCTTATAAAGACGAATTCAATAAAGGAGATACTCCAGTTGCGTCAAGAATTATTCCAAGAGAACTGACATTACCCCTTTATCCGAACATGACTTTCAGTGAGGTTGATGAAGTTTGTGTTACTTTGATCAACGCATGTAAATGACTTTGGAGCAACAAACGTTAAAATTAATTGGAAGAAATTCTGGTCTCTTTGAATCAGATGTTTCGAGTCTTGATCTAAAGATGATTGCTGAGGTAGAAAAATCAAATTTTCTTGTTATTGGAGGTGCTGGTTCTATAGGACAAGCTGTTACTAAAGAAATCTTTAAAAGAAATCCTAAAAAATTACATGTAGTCGATATTAGTGAAAATAATATGGTTGAACTTGTAAGAGATTTGCGAAGTAACCTGGGCTACATTGATGGAGATTTTCAAACTTTTTCGATAGATTGTGGTGATATTGAGTTTGAATCTTTAATACAGAAAGAAGGTCCTTATGATTATGTTCTTAATTTATCAGCCTTAAAACATGTTAGAAGTGAAAAAGACCCATATACGTTAATGAGAATGATTGATGTAAATATATTTAATACGATCAAAACTATAAAGTTAGCAAGGGATAATGGAGCAAAGAAATATTTTTGTGTTTCAACTGATAAAGCTGCCAATCCGGTCAATATGATGGGGGCAAGCAAGAGAATCATGGAAAAGTTTTTAATGAGAGAGAGTGAATCTATATCAATTTCAACAGCTCGTTTTGCTAATGTAGCTTTTTCAGATGGCTCTCTTTTACATGGCTTTAATCAGCGCATTTTGAAAAGGCAGCCAATTGCTGCTCCAAATGACGTTCGAAGATATTTTGTAACACCTAGAGAGTCAGGTGAGCTATGTCTCATGTCATGTCTTTTTGGACAGAATAGAGATATTTTTTTCCCAAAACTAAGTGAAAAACTTCATTTAATAACATTCTCAGAAATTGCTAAAAAATATTTAACTAATATTGGTTATGAACCATTTTCATGCAAATCAGAGGAGGAGGCGCGATCTAATGTAGAGAATTTTACAAGCAATGGTAAATGGCCATGTTTCTTTTTTAAAAGTGACACTACTGGAGAAAAAGATTTTGAAGAATTTTATACAGAAAATGAAAACTTAGATCTTAAGTCTTTTGATGGTATTGGTGTTATTAAAAATAATCATGCTTATAATAAGATTGAATTAGATAATTTTACAAAATCTATAGATGATTTTAAACAAACAAAAAATTGGAACAAGTCCGATATAGTGAAAGTCTTTTTTAATATTCTTCCTGACTTTGATCATAAAGAGACTGGTAAATATCTAGATCAAAAAATGTAATATGATTAGATTCTTCGATATATTTTTTTCTTCTTTAGCTCTTTTAGCCCTTTCACCACTTTTTATTTTTGTTATTATATTCTTAAAGTTTACTGGAGAAGGAGAAGTATTTTTTCTTCAGGATAGAGTAGGTAAGGCTGGGAAATATTTTAAATTATATAAATTTGCAACTATGCTCAAAGATAGTCAAAATATTGGAACTGGTACTGTAACTATAAAAGATGACCCAAGAATTTTACCTCTTGGAGGCTTCCTAAGAAAATCTAAAATCAACGAATTACCGCAATTAATTAATATTTTTATAGGAAATATGAGTCTAATTGGACCGAGGCCTCAAGCTGAAAGGTGCTTTAATGTTTTTCCAAGGGAATTCCAAGATATTATTATAAAAATGAAGCCAGGATTATCAGGAATTGGCCCAATAGTTTTTAGAGCAGAGGAAGATATTCTTGACGGACAAGATAATATATCTTTTTATGATGAAATTATATCTCCATATAAGGCAGAAATCGAAGCTTGGTATATAAATAAGCAAGATTTAAAAACATATTTCTTACTAATTTTTATCACAATTCAGGCAGTCCTCATATCCAACTCTTCCTTGGTATGGAAAGTTTTTAGAGATTTACCAATTCCACCAGATGATTTAAAAAAACACTTAAATTTTAATACTGATATACAAAAATGAAGATTAGTAAATGATAGATATTATTAAGCCATGTGCCTCTGTGCCATATAATGTATTTTGTGAATATTATAAAAAAGCCCTAACTAAAAATCAGCAATCAATAGAAGCTATTTTTATAAGCTCGTTGGACACTAATGCCAATGAAGTAGATTCAAGGGCCGTAAATTTAAAATATATTATAGATGATGAATGGATATTTTTTTCAAATTATGAGTCTAAAAAAGCTAAAGATTTTGATACTCATAATCAAATCTCAGCTCTGTTTTATTGGGGCTCCATAAATACTCAAATAAGAATAAAAGCAAAAATTAGGAGATCAAGTAGAAAAATCTCACTTAATCATTATGCAAATAGGTCACTTGAAAAGAATGCATTGGCTTCAAGCTCACGCCAATCTAGGGAGATAGGTTCTTATGAAGATGTCGTTATTAATTATAAGAAAACACTTGAGAATACTGAACTTGTTGCAAGATTACCCGATAATTGGGGCGGTTACTCATTCATTCCATATTATTTTGAATTCTGGGAAGGTCATGAGTCTAGAATTAATAAAAGGGATGCTTATAAAATGAATGACAATGTATGGGAGCATTCTTTTCTTCAACCATAAAAAATTTTGAGAAATAAACTAATTAGTATAGAATCACCACCAAATTATGATAAAAGTTACATCTACTAAATTTATACAAAATCCATTATTAAGTTATTAATGTTTATAATTCGTATTAATCCATTCAAATAGGTGCTCTCATAGCTTCTCAGAAAAAAAATATTACTCCAATTAATGAAAAGATAAAAGCTAGCGAGGTAATGCTTATTGGTTCTAATGGACAGAAGCAAGGCTTGGTTGCTTTCTCTGTAGCTCTAGAGTCGGCTAAGACGGCCTCTCTTGATTTAGTTCAAGTATCTCCATCTGATGCAAGCCCTGTTGTTTGCAAGCTCTTAGATTATGGAAAACATGTCTTTGATAAAAAGAAAAGTTTATCTTCTTCTAAAGTAAAAGTTAAAAGGAATACAACAAAAGAAATAAAATTTAGGCCATCAACTGATACTGGTGATTATAATATTAAATTAAAAAAGATTAAAAGCTTTATTCTTGATGGAGATAAGACTAAAATAAGCGTCCGCTTTAGAGGTAGAGAAATTTTGAATAGTGACATGGGCCTTAACTTGCTTAATAGATTAAGAGATGAGCTAAATGATATAGCTCAAGTTGACCAAGAACCTTCTCTTGAGGGAAGACAGTTACTCATGGTTTTATCACCTTTGAAAAAGAATTAAATTTTAAATAAGAAATAGATATGGGATACAAATTAAAAACACATTCTGGTGCTGCAAAGCGTTTTAAGAAAACAGGATCATCTGTAAAAAGCAAAAGTGCAAACAGAAATCATATCCTAACAAAACAGTCTACAAAAAGAAAAAGACATAATAGAGGCCTTAATAAGTTAACAGGTGTTGTACTTAAAATGGCTTCAAAACTTATAAGAAGATAA
>MDSY01054111.1_pt1 | contig 36686 bp, 31 predicted proteins | sample 811131 | NCBI WGS metagenome assembly MDSY01 (sample SAMN05326643, study PRJNA326480) | marine metagenome | isolation source: seawater | place: Atlantic Ocean: South West | collected 2010
CTATAGACAACATCACTTGCGACGACTTCTCTCCCCCCTTCTAGCCCTATAACATCTTCTTGTTTGGCAAACATCACACCTTTTCTAAGATGAAATACGACACCCTTCTCATCCCACTCCCAACGCTCTGCAATCGCCGGTTTTATTTCTAGTTCTGGAGAAAGTTCCACCAAACCATCGTAAAGCGCATCAGCCACCCACATCAATTCCAGGCTCCGAGCATGGGCAGGATCCAGGGTCGTTATACCCGCACTCTCATTGTATCTAAACACCCGTTCGTCGTCGACAAAATCCGCCACACCACAGCCCAATAAAACACTGAACGTCGTCATTAAAAAGAGGAAATCTGAAAATTTGAATTTTTGCATTTTAATAAAGCTGTCCGCAAGTTACGGGAGTGTACCTTTGCATTCGCTATGAAAACACACTTCGCATTTTGCCTTTTTCTATTGATTAGTTCAACATCAACCTTCGCCCAATCCACGGTAAGTGGTCGTGTGCGTGATGCTGTAACGGGGGAATACATCCTCGGAGCAAATATCATTATTGAGGGACAGCAAAAGGGAGTGTCCACAAATCTCTACGGATTTTATAGCATTACTGTACCTGAGGGCATACAAACATTGAGATATTCATTTATCGGATACAAAAACCTTGTTGAGAAACTTGAAGGCGGAGAAACAAAGGTCATCAATGTAGAGCTTACACCTACGACCATTGAAATCGGACAAGGAGCTGAGGTGATAGGGAGGCGTACTCAAAATACCCAGAGCACAGATATGGGACGCACAGATGTGAGCATTGAGACGATTAAAAGTTTGCCTGCCCTATTCGGTGAAGTTGATGTCTTGAAAGTCATCCAACTGCTTCCAGGCATTCAGAGTTCAGGAGAAGGAAATACCGGCTTCTATGTTCGCGGTGGAGGTCCAGACCAAAACTTAATCCTGCTTGACAATGCCGCTGTCTATAATGCCTCTCATTTGTTTGGTTTCTTCTCGGTGTTTAATGCCGATGCCATCAGCAATGTCGATGTTCACAAAGGAACAATGCCTGCCAGGTATGGAGGTCGAATCTCATCAGTGCTAGACATTTCCCTGAGAGAAGGGAATCGACGCGAGATGAAGGTCAATGGCGGGGTTGGTTTGATTAGCGCAAGACTTACTGCGGAAGGACCTATCGTCAAAGACAAATCCAGCTTTATCATATCAGGCAGAAGAACGTATATCGATGTCCTTACGCGTCCCTTTGTAAACAACACTTCAGCCGCCGGATCAGGATACTATTTTTACGACCTGAATGCCAAAATTAATCACAGATTTAGCGAAAAAGATGAGATCTTTCTGAGTGGATATTTTGGCCGTGATGTCTTCAGCTTCTCGAGTGCTGACGCAGGGTTTTCAACGTCAATCCCTTGGGGAAATGCTACGGCCTCTCTGAGATGGAATCACCTTTTCAACGACAAGCTATTCCTGAATATGAGCGCCACATATAGTGATTATGACTTTTCATTTGTGGGGAAACAAGAGGAATTCTCTTTCGGGTTTAACAGTGGCATTGAAGACTGGAGTTATAAAACTGCACTGAGCTACTACCAATCTCCTCGACACAAAGTCATCACCGGGGTAGACTATGTTTTCCATGAATTCATGCCCACAGATTACTTTGCGCAAACTGGAGACACGCCTATAGACATCGGGATATCAGGCGTGACGTTTAGTCACGAAACAGCACTCTATATTGAAGATAAATTCGATCTCAATGAGAATATAAGAATCTCCGCTGGATTGAGATATAGTGACTTTAGACACGTCGGACCATTCACGAGATACAGCCAAGATTATACGCAACCTGACTCTGTCAATTACGGAAAAGGCGAACTCGTCAAAAGATATGGCGGATGGGAGCCCCGACTTAGCATGCGTGTCACGACTGGCCCCAACTCCAGCATCAAGGCCGGCTACAGTGAAAACTACCAGTATGTACATCTTGCCTCATTGTCTGCCTCTACAGCACCTACGGATGTCTGGGTACCAAGTAGCGACGTCGTCAAACCTCAATGGGGACGTCAATGGAGTACAGGGTATTTCACAGACATCGGAAAGAATAAAAATTGGGAGACCTCAATTGAACTTTATTATAAAGACCTTGAAAACCTTGTAGAGTACGCTGAAAACACGCTTCCAACTGACAACATTGGTACAAACACAGACAACAATCTTGTATTTGGTACAGGATGGTCATATGGTGCGGAATTTTTCGTCAAAAAACGATCTGGAAAAATAAATGGTTGGATCGGATATACTTGGAGTAAAACAGAACGGTTGTTTGAGGCACTCAATAACGGAGAAATCTTCCCTGCAAAATTTGACAGACGTCATGATTTGAGCTTCGTCATAGATTACACTTTGAATGAGAAATGGAGACTGGGAGGTGTTTTCGTGTATGCCACAGGAAACTCAATCAGTCTTCCGATACAGAGGTATATGGTCGAGGGAAGGATCACCGACCTTTACGGACCTCGTAATGGATACCGCATGGCGGATTACCACAGAGCAGATATAAGCGCGACGTTTACGCCAAATAAGAAAGCGAGAAATAAAAACAAAAAGACTGAAAATTCTTGGGTCTTTAGCGTTTACAATATCTACAACAGAGCAAATCCATATTTTTTGTTTTTCGATACAGAAGGGTCATTAAATGATGGGTCTCTTCAAATTCAAGCCAAGCAAATTTCACTTTTCCCTATACTACCTTCGTTCACTTGGAACTTCAAGTTTTAATTTAAGCAATTCATCGTTCGTCACAAGAATATGAAAGCACTCAGAACCCTTAATCCACTTTTCTGGAAATACCGAAACAGACTTATAGCAGGGTTTGTTTTCATCATATTCACGAATGGATTGGCTGTTTTTGCACCCGCTTTGGTCGGTGAGGGAGTCAATGTTTTAAGGGAGGCATATGTCAATTACTTAGAGCCTGTTGCAAACGCAACAAATGAAACCGAAATCTCGGCTGTTTTTGAGAACAACAAAGACATTAAGTTGCCTCAAATACTTGCGACAATAGCTGAATGGACAGGCTTTTCAAGCGAGTGGGATGGAGAAGTGAACACCATGAAAGACGTTCACAGACTGGTGATTGTGATTGCTGTTTTTCAGGCACTCCTTTATTTAATTAGCTTCCTCATCAAAGGAGTATTCCTGTACTTCACACGCCAAACCATTATCGTGAACTCACGCATCATGGAGTTTGACTTAAAGAAAAAAATCTACGCGCATTACCAGAAATTGGACGCCTCATTTTATAAAGCGAATGACACAGGTGATTTAATGAATCGAATCAGCGAGGACGTAAGTAAAGTGCGGATGTACCTCGGGCCCGCCGTCATGTATTCTTTAAATCTTTCAGCATTGATCTTTCTCGTGGTGTGGGTTATGCTCACCATAGACGTGACGTTAACCATATATGCCTTGCTCCCACTCCCGTTAATGTCTGTCGGAATTTATTTCATTTCTACAAAAATAAATAAGCTCAGTGATGCTGTGGCTAGCAAACAAAGCGACATAAGTTCATTTGCACAGCAACATATTACAGGCATTAGAGTCCTTAAATCATATGCCCGAGAAGCAAAATCTGCGATTCGCTTCGAACAAGAATCTGACGAATACAAAACCCATGTGCTTAAACTCGTGAAGTTTGAGGCGCTATTTATGCCTATCATCATTTTACTTGTCGGCTTAAGCACCGTGCTTACAGTATACATCGGAGGCCTGAGAGTCATGGAAGGCCATCTTGAATTGGGCCATATTTTCCAATTCATTTTCTACGTAAATCTTCTTACCTGGCCTTTCGCATCTGTCGGATGGGTGACGTCTTTGGTCCAAAAAGCAGAGGCATCGATGGCCCGTATTTTACATTTCCTAGACACCGAACCTGAAATCGTCTCGGAATCGAGTGTAAAAGGTGGGGAGGGACACAGTTTTGATGCACATTACGAGCCCAGTGCTGGACTCGTCTTTAAAGATGTTGGGTTTACGTATTTGGACACAGGCATTAAAGCATTAGAGGGCTTAAACTTCACGCTCGAAGCAGGCCCTACTGTTGCCATTACGGGAAGAACGGGAAGTGGAAAGTCAACGATTCTACAATTGGTCATGAGAATGATGGACCCCACTGAGGGAAGCATTTCATTTAGGGGTGCAGAGCTAGGCCTTTGGACATTAGAAACGTATCGCGAACATACCGGCTACGTTCCACAAGATGTGTTTCTGTTTTCGGACACCATTGAAAACAACATCTCATTTGGTGTCAAAGCATTCGAGAGTCAAGAAAGAGAAAAAGAACGAATCACAGAGTCTGCATTAGATGCTGGTGTTTTGGAAGATATCAATGGGTTTGAACACGGATTTAAAACGTTGCTTGGCGAAAGAGGCGTGAACCTAAGCGGTGGACAGAAACAAAGAATCAGTATTGCCAGGGCACTCATCAGAGAACCCGAATTGTTAATACTAGACGATTGTCTTTCTGCAGTCGATGTCATTACCGAAAAACATATTTTAGGAAGATTGAAAGAAGGCCATGACATGCGGAGCACACTGGTCGTCAGTCACAGAATCAGCACGATCAAAGATGCGGACCTTATTCTCGTTCTTGACGAGGGACGAATTGTAGAGCGTGGATCCCATTTAGAGCTTATAAAGAAAGGAGGTCTTTACGCAGAAATGGATCAGAAACAGGAAGGGTCGTGAAGGACGATCTTGCCTAACATGGAATTCCTATATAGATTAAAAACATAAGAAGATCGTTGACACTCACAGCGCCATCTTCATTAATATCTGCCTCACATCCTGGCCCGGTACATCCGTAGGCACCTAATATATCAAGCAGGTCCATCACATTTCTTGAAGTGTCGAAATTAAAATCTCCTGGACAAGAATGATGCTCCTCATCTTGAAACACCCCATCACAATTGTTGTCGAACCCCTGATAAGTACCTAACGCACCAGGGTAAATAATGGCTGAGTTATCATTGCAATCAGATGTATTCATCACATATCCGGCAGGCGGCGCACACATTAATACCTCACCCACCAAATCTCCAAAACCATCACCATCTTCATCTGGATACCATGAAAGAAGAGAAATGTTATCGTCAATAAGCCCATTGCAATCGTTGTCACTGAAATCGCAAGTTTCTGGAGATTCAGGATATGTATAAGCCCTAGAATCGTCGCAATCCAGAGCGTTTGCAACATAGAAATCATCATTAATCACATCAATATCACATCCCAGAGCAGCATTGTTTGGATCTCCAAAACCATCACCATCATGATCTAGAAAAATCGCAGAAGGAGATTCACTTGAAAAGGGGGTACGGGCTTCAAAACGATTTGATCCTGTTTCTAAAACCCACAACGGATTGATGACACCAGAAAAACCAGAGGACCCCAAAACATAGCACAACGTAGTGCTTCCAGGTTCGACAGTTATGGGGTTGTGGGTAATCCCAACAGGATAAACGCCGAGTGGAAGTCCTTCTACAGAGAGTCTATAAGGCCCCGTAAACCCTTCGGGAACAGTCACATGAAAACTAATCCAATCACTTGAGCACCAGGAATCGTTAAGGACAGAGATCTCTAACACATTGTGTTTCACAATGAATAAACCCCGATCAATCGAAGAAACTGCAATGTAGCCTGAGGCAAAAAACGGATAGTTAGACCAAGAACCTAAAAACCCAGTGGTATCATTCTCCGGATATACATCGAAATACGCCACTTCGGTGAGAATACCCGAAGGCCACTGACTTGTGTTTAAAATTCTGAGACCAGACTTATAATTACTTTGATATGTTAATTCACCAGAGATATATTGATTGTGATCTGTGGCTGGCATATTTGAAGTATGTTGTCCGGCAAGCTGTGGCGAGTCAAGATTTTGGGCGTCCCATATTAATGTCCTAGTTCCTGGCACAGCGGATGAGATTTCGTCAAGCTCGTCCCCCATAAGAATAAAAGCACCATCATCACTCATCCAAACTTGGTGCGCATAATGGGCATTGAGATAGGATGTGTATGATATTTGAACGACATCTGTGGGATTCGTGACGTTGAGGATAACCAACCCTGATATGTTTGCCGCAATCAAAATGATGTCTCCTTGATAATCTGGGTCAGGACCCGAATACGTGACGATTTGAGCATCGTGAAAAAATCCAGACTCGCCATAAATACCAGTCAAAACTGGTGTTAATGGATTTGACACATCATAAATCACCACACCACCAGACTGGAGATTGGACCCCAGAACATAGAGTGAATTGGAGTCTTCGTGTACGGCCAAATTGTGTCCAGTACTCACTCCAGAAACATGGTTTGATTCGGACCAAATAACCGTTCCCATCGATTCATTCCAATCTCTTAATTCAGTCAGATCGAAAACCTGCAATCCATGTCCAGGAGCTTCACTGACCACATAGGCGTAATCTCCGATGACTTTAACATCTCGCCATAAACTGTTGCTACTGTGCGTCGGAAGACGGCCCATAAAATGAGGGACTCCCCCACTTTCTAATTTCACAAAACACACTCCATTGTCTGATCCAAGCAAAACATACTCTGTTGAATCTAGAGCATCAGTCCATCCCCATACGTCGTTTGTCAGGCTTACAGACATCTCCTCCAAAGACACCATCCCCAAAAGTGACATATTTAATTTGGGATAAAGCTCAGAATCACTTTGGCCAAAAGCAGTCGTAAAGCTAAGAACGACAATGGACAAAAAAAGCGTGATATATTTATGTAAAGTTTTCAAGGCACGAAAAGATACGAATAAAAAATAACTTTTGACGTAAATTTGACGAGTGAAAAAAGCAGATGTCAAACCATTTGAGGGTTTAAAAGTTCTAGAACTGGCGAGCGTATTGGCCGGCCCATTGGCAGGAAGCTTTTTGGCTGAAGGAGGCGCAACCGTTCTCAAAGTTGAACATCCTAGGCTCGGAGATGTCACAAGAACCTGGAGGTCTGAAGGAGAACCCACAGACGATCCAAACTCAGCTTATTTTGCTGCAGCAAACACATTCAAAGAAACAATCAAGATTGACCTGGCCTCTGACCAGGGTCGCAAATGGCTTGAAAATGAATTATCCACCTGCGATATTCTGTTACAAAACTTCAAAGAAAGCGATCTCAACAAATTCGATCTTACCCCAGAGAAGTTGGCTAAGAAATTTCCAAATGTCATACACATTCGTTTGGTGGGATTTGCTGAATCACCTGAAAGACTTGCGTACGATGTCGTCATGCAAGCAGAAACGGGATTCATGCATATGAACGGAGCCCCTGAAAATCGGGGTGTCAAAATTCCCGTAGCCATGATTGACATTCTTGCCTCGCACCAAATGAGGTCAGCCGTGACTACAGGACTATACGCCAGAGAACGCGGCGCAACAGGATGGTATGCCCAGGTGAGCCTTGAACTTAGTGGAATCGCGGCACTTGTGAATCAAGCCACCAATTATTTGATGAATGATACAATCCCTCAGCGCAGAGGTTCCATACATCCAAACATTGCACCCTATGGAGAACAGTTGGAATTCGAGGATGGAAATCTCGTTCTGGCAATCGGATCTGACTCACAATTTAGATCTCTATGTGAGGTCCTGGGGAAGCCCGAGTTAAGTAGCGATTCCAGGTACTTGACAAATCATGACCGAGTGATTCACAGAATTCAACTCATTACAGATTTGCAAAAACTTGTGACTGGACATCAGAGAGAAAGTCTGTTGCGTCAATTTCATGAGTCACGCGTTCCAGCGGGAGCGGTGAGGACTTTGGATGACGTTTTTGCGCCTGGTTCTCCCGGATCAAAAGCCGTGATTAAGGAAGAAGCAGAACATTCAAAAAGGCCGCTGGTGAAACCGAGGACAACGGCCTACTCAGTCACGATTTTCGGCAATGAAATGAGGTAGGTTTTGCCTGGCTTTACAGCCAAATAATCCTTTCTCAACCATGGATTTAGCGCCTTTAATTCCTTCAAGTTAGATCCGTTTTTCAACGCAAAATCATTAAGGTTACTGATATCTTCTGAAACCGCGAGCTCACGCACTTCATGTGGCAAATACAAGCTCTCTGATGTGATGTGAAAGCCATATTTCTCAGGAGAGCTCATCACCTCTTTGATCGCTAACATTCGATAGACATACCTTCCAGTCTCGCTGTTTAAATGGAGATCCCAGTAATTATCGACGCTTTGTTCATCAAGGCGTTTCTCTACGCCATACTGTCCCATATTGTAAGAAGCGGCAGCCAAAGACCAACTCCCAAAACGTGTATATGATTCCTTGAGATATTGACATGCAGCCTTGGTGCTCTTCGCAACATCATATCTTTCGTCAACGGAAGGACTCACTTCCAAACCATATTCTGGTGCCGTCTTTTTCATAAACTGCCAAAATCCACTTGCCCCTGCAGGCGAAACCACCTGACTTAATCCACTTTCAATCACAGCGAGGTATTTAAAATCATTGGGCACCCCTTCCTCGTTTAGAATCTTTTCTATGACCGGAAACCACCGCGAAGATTTCTTTAAATAAAGGATGGTGGAACTGTGTCTGTATGTATTTACAATCAGCTCCTTATCTAAACTTTCTCTCACGCCAAACCCATCAATCGGTACGCGTTCTCCAGCGAGTTCTAGCGCATCAGGGATATTTGGGGATACAAACACACTGGAAGTTGTCTCACTGACAACAGAAGGCAATGTTTCAGATGATACAGAGGTTACAAAAAGCACACTGGAAGCGGCAATTGCGATGGCGGAGAGTATGGTATTTGGCATGGCTGATAAAGTTACTTGATGAAATCAAGTCTGATCATGCACAACAACGATGGTTATTCACATTATGCTTGTGTTTAAAACCCTAAAAAAGATGTTCTAAAAAGGCGATTTAAAATCGTGAAATAAGGATGCTTTTAAATCTTTGTCTGAAAGAATGGGCGCCTCTATTCCCCAATCGATCCCCAAACCTGGATCATTCCACAAAAGCGCGTTTTCACACTCAGGGTTGTACGGAGAAGTACATTTGTATTGGACATGTGTATCCGCTTCGAGCGCTAAAAAACCATGGGCGAAGCCTTCGGGCATCCAAAACTGCACGCCTGAAGCTGCATCCAGCTGCACCGCATAATGCATCCCATATGTGGGCGATGATGAACGTAAATCAACGGCAACGTCAAGGATTGAACCCTTAGATACGCGCACGAGTTTACCTTGTGGAGCCGGCGGGTTTTGAAAATGCAACCCCCGAAGAACATGTGCTTTTGATACGCTTTCGTTATCCTGAACAAACTGAACCGTGTGACCGACAGCACGATCAAATGCCTGCGAATTCCAAGACTCAACGAATCTCCCCCGATGGTCTTCGAAGACAGTCGGCTGAAGCAACAGCAGGCCAGAAATAGGTGTCTTTGTTATTTTCATTATTGCAATCCTACGATTATCGCATACAACAAGCCTAACGATGATGTGATAGAAACGATGGGCGTTATCTCATTCAAGAATCCAGTCGCCAAATCAGGAGTTGAACTCACATATATAATGTCATTTGCTTGCACAATTAAGGATGCATCTTGCACACCTTCAATGGAACTTAAGTCAAGTAAGTAAACATCTCTTCCATCAGGTGTATTCCTTATTAATTTTACTTTAGATGCGATTCCTCGTGACCGGACACCTCCCGCAAGCGCAAGCGCTTCTAGGACAGTGGTGTTTTGGTTCTTAAGTGTAATGACCGTTGCCTGACCCGCTTCACCAGGAAAAACCAACACCCTGTTATTTGTGACACTCAATAAAACATATGGGTCATGGTACATTGAAGAATAAGCGTTCTCGATTGCTGCTTCTGCTTCTTCCAAAGTCAAATCAGAAACCTGAATCAGTCCGATTTCAGGCAATTCTACCTGGCCTGATGGTTTAATTCGATAAGTCCCCATATTTCGGGTTTGGTAAATAGAATTGTTGTTTTCCTCTGAAAAAACACCTGTTGTAATCGCCAGAAGTCGCTCTCCGCCGTTAGGGAAAAGTTGAAATGACAACTCGTCATTGGCAGCCAGTTTATAATCTGTTGTTGTCGCTAGCCCCAGATCTGCGTATTTAAAACCATTGGGTGATTGAAAAAGAAGATCTTTATTTATCGAACAACTTGAGATGAAAAAAACAACACATGTAAAAGTCACAAATATTCTCATAACCGCAAGGTAAGATTTAACTTCGCAAAATGTTAGAGACTTTGACACATAGACTAAGAGCGCTCGAGCCTGCAGATGTCGATTTGCTCCACAAATGGGAAAACATCTCATCTGCTTGGTGGCTCGGAAGTACTCTAACTCCCTACAGTAAAGCGACTTTACTTAAATTCGCAGAGGGTGAACACGAGATCTATCAAGACAAACAATTGCGACTCATGATCGATCATAAAAACGCAGAGAAGACATGGAAGACTGTAGGTGCAGTCGACCTATATGACTTTGACGTTCGTAATTTACGCGCTGGGGTAGGCATCACAATTGACGAGGCTGAAAGGAACAACAGACATGCTTTGGCTGGATTGACACTGTTGCATGAATATTCATTTAAACATCTGGGATTGCATCAATTGTATGCAGAAGTTCCTGCAGACCATCTGCCGAGCAGAAATTTATTTCAAAAAGCAGAATATATAGAATGTGAGTTAAGGAAAGAATGGATAAAAGGCACCAACAAGTGGTGTGATGTGGTCTTATTTCAATTAATAAATCGTGTTTAAAAAATATATCAAAAAGTACGGACTTCCTCTTGTAATCGTTGGGATATTGGGGAAAATAACTTCAATAACACTGGTGTTTGGGGTTTTTGGACACTGGTTTGGCACATTGTTGCCGAGCGAATCTGAACACATCACTATTTATTTAGACCCAGAACTAACACTTCAAGAACACCAATTGACCATTGAGGAGGAAGTCTCAAAGCATGGGGGCCATGGGGAGCGACTGACGAGGGTTTTATATTGGAGAGGTTGGAGTGAACAAATTGTGCCAGGTAAATATGAAATAAACGCCGGAGAGACCATTGGTGATGTTGCGCATAAGTTCGCGACAGGCGACAGAGAGTTTGTGAGAGTAATCGTTCCTGCCGGGAGAGATCTAGAAGTAATCGCAGGCAAAATAGCGCAGAACATTGCTGCTGACAGCATGGCGGTTTTACAGTTCATTCGTCCCGACAGTATACGGTGGCAAATCATCCCTAACACCTATGAAATGTGGTGGGAAACGACTGCAGAAGAAGCAATTCTCAGACTCACAAAAGAGCGCGCGATTTGGTGGAATACGGAACGACAGGAAAAAGCAAAAGGCAAAGACCTTTCTTCGGAAGAGGCCGTGATTTTGGCTTCTATCGTACAAGCCGAAACATCGAACATCTCTGAAGCGCCAATCGTTGCGGGGCTATATCTTAACCGATTGGAAATCGGGCAAGCGTTACAAGCAGACCCAACATTAATTTATGCATGGAACGATATCAGCATTACCCGGGTTCTGAACAAACACAAGGAAATCGACTCACCATACAACACCTACATGCATGCTGGACTCCCTCCAGGACCCATCAGAACACCAGAGCCAACTTATATCGACGCTGTTCTCAATGCGACTGAACATGACTACCTCTATATGTGCGCAGAACCAGGAGGTACGGGAAAGCATGTTTTCGAAAGAAGATACAGAGATCATCTCAGAAATGCGAGGCAATACCAAAGGTGGCTGAATAAACAGAACATTTACCGATGAGATTTGTTACGCATTTTATTTGCTTCTTTACAATCACATTATTCTTTATAGACACGTCTGAAGCGCAAAGGATTGCCAACGCAAGCATCAAAGTCAGTGAGATCGTTTTAGATGGGAAATTGAATGAAATAGACTGGGCAGCTGCGGAAGGGGCTACCGGTCTCACTCAATATTCACCCAATCCCGGTGACGCATCTTCACAGAAAACAGAAATAAGAATTCTGTACGATGATGAGGCGATTTATGTGGGCGCACAAATGTTCGATACTGCACCTGACTCCATATTGATGCAGTATTCACAAAGAGATGAAATTAAGAACTCTGACGAATTCGGAATACAATTGTCGCCCTACAATGACGGCATAAATGGCGTCTCTTTTGCGACAACACCCGCAGGAATCTTAGTTGACGTGAACATCTCTCCTACGGGACAAGATTTTAATTGGGATGCTGTATGGGATGTAAGAACTGTCGTTGACGAAAACGGATGGACTGCGGAGTTTAAAATCCCATGGTCAGCTTTGAGGTTTTCGAAAATGGAGAAAGGGGAAGACGTCGTTTGGGGCATGAATTTTTACAGGAAAATAAGAAGATTGAGAGAGTTTTCTGTTTGGGAACCCATGGACCCCACAAGCACTGTTGAAGGAATGAGAGAAAATGGAGAGCTTCATGGGTTCCGTCAAATAACACCACCTCTGAGGATGACTCTGTTTCCATACATCTCCGTTTACGGTGAGAATATGGAAGACGGCAAGTTGGGAACCAGGGTCAACGGAGGGATGGATTTAAAGGCGGGAATTGGAGACGCTTTCACATTAGACATGACGCTCATTCCAGATTTCGGTCAGGTTGTCGCGGACAATCTCGTGCTCAACTTAAGTGCTTTTGAAATTGAATTCCAGGACAATCGACCGTTTTTCACAGAAGGCACTGAACTCTTTAACAAGAGCGGAATGTTCTACAGTCGCAGAATAGGTGAAAATCTACAACTGATCAATGCCTCAAAGTTTTCTGGAAGAACCAAAGGGGGGTTAGGGATAGGCGTATTACAGGCTTTTGCGATTGATGGTGCAGCGCGTGACACGACTGACAACACGCCTGTGACCTCCTACTCTGTCGCTGTCTTAGACCAAACCCTACCCAACAACGGATACGTACACGGAATAAGCACCTTTGTCACGAATGACGGCATATCTGCCCTCGTACAAGGGGTCGATTTCGAACTACGTAACACGCAGAATTCTCAAGCATTGTATGGCCAAGCCTCATTCAGCACCCAAGGTCACAAATGGGAACTTGGCACAGAAAAACTCTCCGGAAATTTTACCTATAACGTCTCTCATCTTGAAGAAAGTGAGTTTTATGACCCCAACGATTTGGGATATTTAGAAGCACCAAATGAAGTGGTGAATGCATTAAGTCTCGAATATAAAATCGTGGAACCTTTCGGGAGATTCCTTCGACTTTTCTCATCATTGGATATTGTTCATACGCAACTTTACGCACCCAGAACATTTACAAATCTCATGTTTTCAGGAAATTGTGGTGCCGTCACAAAAGGATTTCAATTTGCACGGGTGGGGTTTGCAGGATCTCCTGTGAGAGGGGTTGATTTTTTTGAACCGCGCTTGGATGGGTATTCGTTTAATTTGCCTGCATGGGGCGAGGCCGATGTCATTATCTCTACGGATTACAGAAAGAAAATAGCCCTTGACCTAAGAATCGCACGAAGTGTTTCATATACTGAAGGCGTAGATTGGAATGGCGTTGATTTTAGAATAGAGCCCCGATTGAGAATAAATGACAAATTTTCCATGAGTTACATCTACAGCTATCAAGGTCAGTTTGGCGAACTTGGATTTGCCGATACAATTTCAAGCGGCATCATTCCCGAAACCAAAAGTCTCTTCGGAAAACGCAACAATAAGAGTGAAACCCACGTGTTGTCAGGGTCGTATATCTTGTCCAACAGATCGAGTATTGATCTCCGAGTAAGACACTACTGGAGCACGGTAGATTACCTTCAATTTTACACGCTTGGAACAGACTCTGAACTCTATGAAACTGAACTTGTCAATCTCGAACCTGACAACACCTCTGAGTATGATGTAAACTTCAATGCGTGGAGTGTCGACTTCGGATTCAGATGGCAATTTTCTCCAGGCAGCGAGCTGAGTATTGTTTGGAAAAACACCTTGCAATCTCGGGGCGACATGCTCCCTTCTGGATACGTAGAAAACTGGGAACAAATGCTTGAGGAGACATTCGTTAACTCATTATCTATAAGAGCATTGTACTACCTTGACTACAGTTCCGTCAAGCGCTCATTAAAAAAGTAAGTTACGGAAATGTGACGTTGCCAGACCATTCAGAAATGAGCCCGACTTCGTCCTGAGCTACGAACCTGACACCGTGCGTTCCTCCCGAAGTATGTTGTAAATCTGACGCGTGATACATGGCTGTTTTACGCTTCGGATCCCAATGAAACAGAACCCACTTACCATCAATAAATCCTTTGACTTGGGCCACCCCACTCAGGGCATCTTCTACGTGAAAAACCAAGTCACCATTTTCCATCATTGGAGACGCCGAATGCTTGGGCAAAACTCGCGGCGGAACGGTATCCTGAATGAGGTGAAACACACCCATTTTTGATGATGAAAACGCCAACTTTGTCCCGACACATTCGCAGACTTCCACCCCTACTCTTTTGCCTTTTTTATTGCGCCTTTCGGCCACCCAATAATCACATTCCCCAACGGGGCAATCTAGTGTCAATGTGAATGGTTTTGCCAGAGGCGAGTCAGCAGGGCCTACAGCCACGTCTTTCGATCCCATGACTGATAAAGAAGCAGTTTCTCTGCTGTAAAAAGAATATTTAGGCCAAACCACCGACATCCCTCCCACACTGAGTTCAGTGAGATTGTTGGGGCTTGCTGCAACACTCTTTTGAGAATTGTTATCCGCGGCATTCGTCCCAGGCGCCACTGATTCTTTGGAATTGATATGCCCATGAATTGAATAGGAAGATGTGGTCAGGTTACCATGCGCGTCCCAACACTTCACGTGAATAGATTTCGTTTCTCCCGCTGAAATCATGAGATTTTCAGAAGGCCTTTTCTGATAAATATCCAATCTGTTTCCCGGCAAAGGTGAGAATCTGTGAATCTGGGTTTTTGAAGATTTCCACTCGGGATAGTAAGCATGTGCATTCATATCCTTATTGACAGAAAAATCAAGCGTGTCGATGCAATACGATGAAAAAATGGCGCCCTCTATTTCAACTTCAAGCTTATAAATACCGCACACATTTGAAGCGCCATCTAGCCGATCCTTGGCTTCAACACAGAGATTTACATGACCGGATGAGAGTGACACTGTATCTCCTTTATTCACTTTCACAACAGCATCTCTGTTTTCTAATCCACGCGCATCCACAGGAACAATCCACAGCCGCCCCACTTCTGGAGCTCGTGAGTCAAAAACCGCCAATTCCCATTGCAGAGGATTCACTGGCTTTTGATGTTCATCACGCATCTCAAAATGCAGATGTGGGCCACCCGAAGATCCCGAATTGCCGCTCCATCCGATGGTATCCCCTTGCGAAAAATACACCGATGTCACAGGGCAAGCATCAATACCAAAAGACCTGGAAGCGTATTGTCTTTTAATCAACCAAGCTTCTATCTCGGGCGAGTAAAGGGACAAATGCGCATATACCGAGGTTGAGCCATTTTTATGTTTTAGATATAAAGCCTTGCCGTATCCCCCAGGCCTCACTTTCACACGTGCCACCTCACCATCTGCAACCGCAAGAACAGGAAATCCTTCACGGCCTTGCGTCTTGAAATCGAGTCCCGTATGAAAGTGATTTCCTCTAAATTCTCCGAAATTACCACTCAACACAAGGGGGATCCCAAGTGGTGCGATCAAGCCTGTCATAGATGAATGAAGGGTGTCAGAAGTGTTTTGACTGAAGGATGAAAATCCAGCAAACACAAGTGAAATCAATACAAAAAGAGAGGTTTTTAGAGGCATGGTGTAAAACTACAAATCTAAACGGGGTAATACATGCCAAAATTAGCAAATCATTAGATTCAATGACTTACATTTGTTAAGATAGCTAGCACCATGCCTACACTGAAAGAATCCACAGAAAAACTTGTCGCCGCAACAGACCGTTTGCTTCAAGATTACAAGATGGAGCGTTCTTCCCGAAAAGCAGAAGAAGAGAAAGCCCACGCTCAAATAAAAGACTTAAAAGAACAGTTAACAGCTCTTCAAAACAAGTATGAGAGTGCGGTTGATAAATACGAAGTAGCGCTAAGTGCAAGCAAAAGTTCATCACCTAACCCCACAATTCAAAGCCATGACACAGCTGCCTTTTCAGCCGATCAAATAGATGCGCTGGTGGAGGAAATCGACTCATGTTTGTCTTGTCTGAATTTACAGAATAATTAATCTTACAATGTCTCAAGAAACCATTGACATAAGTATCGCAGGGCGTTCTTATCCGCTGACTGTCTCACCAGAAGAAGTTCAGGGGATTAAAGATGCTGCTGCTGCTGTTGATGAGAGAATTAAAGAATTAAAATCTCAATTTGCAGTACAAGACAGAATTGACTTATTTGCCATGACAGCACTTCAGCTGTCGATACGTGTTAAACAGCTAGAATCTTCATCATCTTCTGAAAATAACAAGTCGGAAAAAGATTATGCGCAAGACACAAAGTCAACTCAAGCAATCGAAGACCTACTCCAACGGATTCAATCGGAAATGGAAGGGTAAGCCGTAAGGCAAACCTCAATGGATTTAACTATATTAATGTACATCATCGGCGGCGTAATCGTCGGTGGAGCACTCGGATTCATCTTTTCAAAGATGGGCCTTAAATCAAAAGCTGACGGAATTATTCGCGAAGCTGAGCTTAAAGGAGAGCGTATTAAAGAGAAAAAGATTTCTCAGGCAAAGCAAAAGTTCTTCGAATTAAAGGAGAAGCAAAAAAGCGAGCGCAAAGATCTAGACCGCAAACTCAATGAGCGAGAGGAGCGCATTCGTAACACAGAGAAAAATCTCAATCGACAAAATGAGAAAACCAAAGACCTTGAGAAGCAACTGGAAAAAGGGACTGAAAAAATAAATCAGCGCATACAAGCGATAGAGAAGAAATCTACAGATGTTGAAAATGACAGGCTTAAGGCGATTGATCTCCTTGAGAAAATATCTGGCATGTCTGCTGAAGACGCAAAAAAGAACATGATAGAGCAAACCGTGCAAGACGCAAAAATTCAGGCAGCTTCAATGGTTCAGGACATCATCGACGATGCAAAACTCAAAGCAAATACAGACGCAAAAAAGATTGTCATTCAGACCATTCAAAGAGTGGCAACGGAGCATTCAGTGGAGAATTCCGTTTCCGTATTCAACATCAAAAACGACGACATTAAAGGACGTATTATTGGCCGTGAGGGCAGGAATATCAGAGCACTCGAGGCTGCTACTGGCGTCGAATTCATCATTGACGACACACCCGAAGCGATTATTTTATCTTGTTTTGACCCTGTAAGACGTGAGATTGCTAGACTTTCCCTACATCAACTTGTCACAGACGGACGAATTCACCCTGCACGAATAGAGGAGGTTGTCGCAAAGGTGATTAAGAAGATTGACGAAGAGATCATGGAACTGGGAAAACGCACATGTATTGACCTCGGAATTCACAATTTAAAAAGTGAACTTGTGCGAATGGTGGGCCGGATGAAATACCGTTCATCCTATGGACAAAACCTACTCCAGCACTCTAGGGAAGTTGCAAATCTTTGTGCGACAATGGCTGCTGAAGTCGGTGTGGACCCTAAGATCGCCAAGCGCGCAGGACTACTCCATGACATCGGAAAGGTCAGTGAGGAGGAAAGCGAATTGCCACACGCACTTTTAGGCATGAAAATCGCTGAACGAAATGGTGAGAAAGGAGACGTGTTAAATGCAATTGGCGCACACCATGATGAAATTGAAATGACCAGTTTGATTTCTCCTATTGTACAAGTTTGTGATGCTATTTCAGGAGCGCGACCAGGAGCAAGACGTGAAATGGTGGAAGCATATATCGAACGCCTTCGCAACCTGGAAGACCTGGCACTTGAATATCCAGGAGTCACGAAGTCATATGCCATTCAAGCTGGACGAGAACTCAGAGTACTCGTAGAAAGTGACAAGGTCAGCGATACCGAATCAGATCAACTTTCGTTAGATATCTCAAATCGAATCATGAACGAGATGACCTACCCTGGACAAGTAAGAGTAACTGTAATACGAGAAAAACGTGCAGTCAGCATTGCTAGATAATCTCCCAGTTAAGTATGACTGAACGCACTAAAGAACCTAAGTTTGGCGCTTCCCTCAAGTGGCAAAGTGTCAATGTTACTGTTCAAGTCGTTCTACAACTTGTATTTATTGCTGCCCTAGCGCGACTTATCCCTACGGATGCGTTTGGCATCATGGCGATTGCTTTAGTCGTCGTTGGGTTTATTGAGATTTTTGCGCAAGTAGGAATAGGACCTGCGCTGATTCAATATCCTGAGGTCACAAGGGATCACAAAAAGACTGCGTTTGTTTTCAGCTTGGGGCTGGGAATCCTCTTTTTTATTGGAACATTCTTTGCCGCTCCAGCAATCGCATCCTTTTACGAGCAACCTGTTTTGGTCGAGGTCTTAAGATGGATTGCGCTGAGTTTCATTATTTCTGGCGCTTCTGTCGTCCCTCGTAGTATGTTGATTAAAGAAATGCGTTTTAAATCGTTGTTCTTCTGCTCTTCAACTGCCTTGGTCTTTGCCAACTTAATCCTGGGCTTAACGTTGGCTGTGAATGGATGGGGCATTTGGGCATATGTCGCTGCGCTTCTCACTCAAAACATCCTACTGGGCATTGGCTACTGGATCGCTGCACCTTCTCCGGTGGGGGTTTGGATGAACAAAACTGCATTGCGAGAGATGGTCGGCTACGGTGGTCGTAGCACTTTGTTTAACATGATAAATTACGCAGCTGGAAAGGTGGACACCATGGTTGTAGGCGCCCAAACATCCAATTGGACAGACATTGGTCTGTACGACAGATCATCATATTTAATGGGACTCCCTGTCACCGTTCTAGGGAAATTGGGAGACAGCGTGTTGTTCAGCGGCATGTCTATGATGCAAAAAGAGCTTGACCGACTTCGCGCCACTGTCCTCGCTGCCGTTCACGCTTTAGCACTTCTTGTTTTACCACTTACCGTCCTCTTAATCGTTCGCGCTGAAGATGTCACTGTTTTGATTTTGGGAGGGGATTTTCTTTATGCAACTCCGATTGTCACCATCTTATTTACGTGCGTCGCACTGCGAAGTTTTATAAAAATTGGTGATGCGACCATGAGAGCAACCGATCACTTGAAGATTGGTGCATTCATCAAACTCGCATTCCTTATTGCTGTGGGCGTCGGTTCATGGTGGGCTATGCAGGACAAAAATGTAGAAAATGTGGCATGGGCAGTGACAATTGCCACCGCCTTTCAAACGCTCGCAATCGGCGCATGGATGGTATTGGTAATGAAAATAAAAGGCATGAATCTACTTCACAAGTTGGTTCCCGGACTCATTCTAAGCGGCGTTGTCTATCTTGCTGCTTACATCATTCAATACAACATCAACAATAATCTCTTGAGCAGTGCTAGCGTTCCTGAAATCAAGCATGCAATTGTCATCTCTTCCCACATTCTATTGTCTGCACTCATCACACTACCCCTTGTTTTTGCGCATCCAGAAATAATTGACGGAGGTTCACCTGAACTTCGAAGAAATATTTTTGGGAAACTGAAAACAGGAACATTACACGCTCGACTAACACGTTAATTAAATATTAAATATTACATTCCCATGAAAATGATCATTCTTATTTCCGCATCTGTATTGCTATTATTAACTGGACTTCTAGGCTGGAAAGCATATGCCGGAGTCAACACCTACAATCCCATTAAAAGCCCCGTAGATTTTTATTCTTTGTCTTGCAAAACACTGGATGGCGCAGACTTTCAATTCGAACAATTGAAGGGTAAGCGCGTCTTAATCGTCAATACCGCATCAAAATGTGGTTTCACAAAGCAGTACGAGGGACTTCAGAACCTTCACGACACCTATTCCGGAGATAATTTTGTCATCCTCGGATTCCCATGCAATGATTTCGCAAACCAAGAGTCGGGCACTGAAGAAGAAATCAGTGCGTTCTGCTCAGCAAATTTCGGTGTTGAGTTTCAGATGATGGAAAAAGTCAAAGTCAAAGGATCTAAAAAGCATCCAGTCTATGTTTGGCTAACTTCGGAAGCGGAAAATGGCGTGAGTGACAATTCTGTCAAATGGAATTTCCACAAATTCGCGGTTGACGCGCAAGGAAGTTTGGTTGGATCTATGCGAAGTGGTGTCACACCCTCCGACAAAGAAATCACTGATTTCGCAGCGGGAAAATAATAAATATTTCACATAGAAATGTCCCTGTCATTTAAGACCTTTGCAAAAACTATATTTCGGTAACAAACCATGAGTAAAATCCATAATTTTTCTGCTGGACCATGCATCCTCCCCCCTGAAGTTCTTCTAGAAGCCTCAGAAGCTGTGAAGTCCTGGGGAAGCAATGGTTTGTCACTTATTGAAATGTCACACCGCTCTAAGCCCTTTGTCGCAGTAATGGAGGAGACCAGAGCGCTCACAAAAGAGTTGCTGGGTTTGCCAGATCGATTTGACATCCTTTACTTACAAGGTGGAGCCAGTCTTGCCTTCTTAACTGCTGCATATAATCTTTTGCCCGAGGGAGGTTCGGCTGCTTATTCAGATACAGGAACTTGGGCAAACAAATCTATTAAAGAGGCAAAGCATTTAGGCAACATTGACGTTGTGGCGAGTACAAAAGAAAGCGGATACACCGGGATTCCAGTGACACCAAAAGTGAATGACACGCACAGCTACTTTCACTACACCAGCAACAACACGATTTACGGCACACAGTACAAGGGTGTGCCTACTGAAGCTGGCGTGCCATTGGTTGCGGACATGAGCTCAGACATTATGAGCAAGAAATTTGATGCTTCTCCTTTTTCTCTCATCTATGCAGGAGCACAAAAGAACATGGGGCCTGCCGGGACAGTCATGTATGCCTTTGACAAAGACGCTTTAGGAAAAACTGGACGCAGCATACCGTCTTATTTAGACCTTGGGGTTCATCTCTCAAAAGACAGTATGTTTAACACACCTCCAGTATTCCCTATTTTCACGACGCTCCTGACGTTACGTTGGCTGAAAAATCTAGGAGGCGTTGAAGCCATTGAATCTATCAATAATCAAAAAGCGGCCCTTATTTATAACGAAATAGATCGTAATTCACTGTTCACTGGACATGCAGATATCGACAGCCGGTCCACGATGAATGCAACATTTAAGCTCTTAGATGAACGTCACAAAGATGCCTTTAACGAGGCGTGGGCAAGTGCGGGAATTAGCGGTATAAATGGACACCGAAGTATCGGAGGCTACAGAGCCTCTATGTACAATGCGCTTCCTTTAGAAAGTGTCAAAGTACTTGTTGATGTCATGAATGAACTCGAACGTACAAGATGAATATACTCGCAAATGATGGCATCAGCCCATCTGGACTTGAAGCACTGAAGAATGGAGGTCATACTGTTCATACAGACTTCATAGAGGCTGATCAGCTCGAAAGCTTTATCAACACAAACGCGATCGACGGCGTACTTGTCAGATCTGCAACGAAGGTGAGGCAAGTGCTTATGGACGCATGCCCTACACTTAAATTTGTAGGGAGAGGCGGTGTAGGCATGGACAATATTGACGTTGCTTACGGCAGAGAAAAAGGACTGACTGTCTTTAATACACCTGCGGCCTCCTCTCAGAGTGTTGCTGAGCTGGTCATGGGACATATTTTTTCACTTTCTCGTTCGTTACATGCGAGCAACAGAACCATGCCTGTTGAAGGCAATGAGAATTTTAAAACATTGAAGAAGGCATACGGAAAAGGCACCGAACTCCGAGGAAAAACACTGGGCATCATCGGTTTCGGGCGCATCGGTCGCTCATTGGCTGCGTATGCACTGGGATGTGGCATGAAGGTCGTCGCGAATGACATTTATGCCACAGATGGCAATGTAGATATAGAAATTGGCGACATTTCATTTTCTGTTGACTGCCCGCTGGTATCTATGGATGACGTTCTAAGCTCTTGTGATGTTGTGAGTCTACATATTCCTGCTCAGCCAGATGGATCTGCCGTTATTGGCAAGGCACAATTAGACAAAATGAAACCCGGCGCGCTACTCATTAACGCCGCACGAGGGGGTGTTCTCGATGAAGACGCCCTTATTTCTGCACTTAACTCTGGACATCTTGGCGGCGCAGCCCTTGACGTATTTGTGGGGGAACCATCCCCCAGATCTGATGTTCTATCTCATCCAGGACTTTCGTTGACCCCTCATACCGGAGCGGCTACTGGAGAAGCGCAAGACCGAATCGGACTTGAATTGGCTTCTCAGATTGCCGAACTGGAAAAAGCTCGCGCATAAAGATGGGGAGCCTGATCAGACCATTCAGAATGGTTCAGCCACCTAGGCATTTGGCCCACTTAGTTGCTTCTCGCTCGTACTTAAGTTACAATAAAAAGAGCCTGAAGGACAAGTTCGAACACAACTCCTACAGCTATTTACAAGTCATTAACCCTGATGCAACGGATGATATCGCAGCGGAAAGAGGTACTGTAGATTTCTTCAAAGAAGTCAGGAAGGGATATGATAAATTTCTCGACAGTGGATGGCTTGAAGGCACAGAGGGCCCTGTCTATGCTGTATATCGCCAAATGACTCCCTTGGCAACTTTCACTGGAATCATTGCCGTTTTAGACCTGCCAAAATGTGAAGATGGCGGCGTTTTAACTCATGAACTTACACTAGAGAAACGAGAAGACCTATTTGTCAGTTATTTAGAAACAGTGGGGTTTCATGCTGAGCCAATCCTTTGTGCGAGGAAATCTGGTCATGAAGGCGAAGATGAACTGAACAGTGCCATATCAGATATCACGGAAAGTCGTGAAGCAGATTGCGACTTTACGACGACAGATTGTATTCGACACTCTGTATGGCTTATTCACTCTGAAATAAACGAAGGGTTTTCTAAAGTTCTTGAACCTATAGAAACGCTTTACATCGCCGACGGCCATCACCGATTGGCGTCATCAATAAAGATGCTACACCGTCATCCTAATGAACCTGGAGTTGATCGGATATTGGCCTTTATTTTACCAGCAAAAGAATTGAGTATTCTCGGTTATCATCGAGAAGTAAGAAACTGGAATGGAGATATTCACCGTCTTTTAACTCAAATAAAAGCCATAGACTCTGTACTTAGAATTGAAAAATTAGACACGCAAGCATCGTGCGGTGGATGTATTGACATCATTACAAACCAAGGAGAATGGCGTTTGGTTTTAAAAGAAGACCACTCAGGGACGAGAATTGATGCTGGTTGGCTTAATGATGAGGTTTTAGAACCTTTGTTGGGAATTGAAGATTCAAGAAATAGTCCAAACCTCAAATACATCGCGGGTTCAAATGTGGAAAGTGAGAACACCTCTAAACTTAAAGAGGTCGTAAAAGGTCACAACAACAAGATTGTTTTCGCACTCCACCCTATTCCCATCGATCAAATCATTTCTGTTTCTGATGCTGGAAACACACTGCCTCCGAAAAGCACATGGGTAGAACCTAAACTTAGGAGCGGTTTGTTTGTGTATGAGTTTGGACTACATCCTCACAAAAATGAATAACAACACGATTCAAACAAACATTGATGCGATTCGAGATGCCGTTCCCGAACATGTAACTCTGGTTGCAGTGAGCAAGACGCAACCACTTGACGTCATCGCGAGCGCCTATGCTGAAGGGATTCGAGATTTCGGAGAAAACAGGGTGGCTGAATTGGTTGAAAAGGCAGATGCCTTTCCAGACGATATTCGTTGGCATGCGATCGGGCATCTTCAAACCAACAAAGCAAAAGTTGTGGCCCCTTTGTCGCATTTAGTTCACGCTGTAGATTCAACACGCATCTATGAAGCGCTTGCCCAACACAAAAACCCAAAACCTTTAGATGTACTTCTGCAAGTTCACATCGCAGAGGAATCAAGCAAATTCGGATTTCTGGAAGACGAGCTTAGAGCCTTGTTAGCGTTGTCGGGGGATGGGAATGAAACGTTCGGAAATACATCCATTCGCATCAAAGGACTCATGGGGATGGCGACATACACAAAAGACACGGCACAAATTGCCAAGGAATTCAAAGGTTTACGTTCACTTTTCGAAGAGCTCGCCCCATCAATGGGCGCCGACTTCGATACTTTATCCATGGGAATGAGCGGAGATTGGAACATCGCAATCGATGAAGGATCAACAATGATTCGCGTCGGAAGTGCAATCTTTGGTGCGCGTCATTAAAATTTACAGAATAAAAAAAATACAATGAAAACATTACTACCCGCGTTGATTGCAGTCTTAATTGCAACTCCTACCCTTGCGCAAACCCCATCAAACATTGAGGCTGTTGAGTATGACCCAAATGGGGCGCAGTGGTTTGTGAGTTGTGGTGCGTCAACGATGCTCTCAACATCAGATTTAGGCGACAGTTGGGAATACTTCGGTAGTGCAAATGCTACTCACGGCATGGAGGTCATGGGCGAGGTGTTATTCGTGATTGACAACAATCTCATTCGCGCTTACGACCTAAATACCGCAGAACAGCTTGGTACTGCTTCAGTAGCGGGTGCCGGCTTTTTAAACGGCATGGGCAATGACGGAAACGGAATCCTCATTGTCAGCGATTTCAGTTCAGGAAGAATATTAAAAGTCGATGCGACTGACCCTAGTGACATGAGTGTCGCTACACTTGTTGGAAATACAGGATCGACACCCAACGGTATCGTCGTTGACACAGAAAATGGCAGAGCCGTCATTGTAAACTGGGGAGGCAACGCCGATATTCTTGCTGTAGACATTGAAAGTGGCGCTGTGACAACCATTGTCGACGGGACTGGGTTAGGAAACTGTGATGGAATCGACATGGATTCTGATGGGCGATATTACGTAAGCTCATGGTCACCGAACAGAATTACACGATTCAGCAATGATTTCAGCTCAAGCGAAACCGTCGTAAGTTCTGGATTAAGTAGCCCCGCTGACATATCGTTCGACGTGACAAACAACATTCTGGGCGTTGCAAATAGTGGATCTAATCAAGTGACTTTCCACCAATTCGACGCAGAGGTCAATGGGGTGACCATCATTAACAGTAATGAAGCGTCTGAAGTCGTACTTCTCGGAAACAATTTGGCATTTCAAGTCGCTCAACCAGGAAACTACAACATCTCCGCCTTCATGCTAAACGGGAAATTTCTAGATTCTATAGCCATTGATATCCCTGCGGGAAAAACAAACGTTTCTCTTGAAAGATTGCCCCATACAATGCAAAGTGCCGCGGTTATTCATGTCAGAGGCACAGATATCGATCAGAGCTTTAAACTGGGTCTACGTCAACCTTAAGGCGAAGACGTTTCCATCTTGGGTCGGTCATAAAATCGTCGATATCTTCAAGCAGAATATCCCTGTACTTGGCAGGACTTACATCTCTTTCGAATTTCAACATAAGTTGTTGTCGGAACAAATCATTCACCCGAGAGATTGCTGGAATATCAGGTCCTATTATTCTGTTCTCCCCAAATCTTTGACGCAACCTTAAGGCCAATACTTCCGCTCCCTTACGAACGCGTGATTCATCACTGTGGCTTAAGGAGATTCGAATCAATCGTACAAATGGGGGATAGCCATAGTTTTTACGTTCTAGAAGCTCATGCGCCACGAGTTTGTCGTGGTCGCCCGCGATAACTCTTTGAATCACCCAATGGTCAGGAGAAAATGTTTGAATAACGACCTTGCCCCTCTCTGAAGAACGCCCAGAACGCCCACTGACTTGCGTCAGCATTTGGTAGGCTCGTTCAAAAGATCTAAAGTCTGGAAAAGTCAACATTTTATCTGCACTCATCACGCCTACGAGACCCACATCTTGGAAATCGAGACCCTTGCTCACCATCTGAGTCCCTACCAGAATATCCAATTCATGGTTACCAAATGCTTCAAGTATTCTGGTATGCGCAGACTTGCTTCTCGTGGTATCCAGGTCCATTCTAGACACTTTTGCCTTCGGAAACAGCTCGGCAAGTTCTTCTTCAATGCGTTCGGTCCCTAGGCCTTTTGGCTTGACTGAATGACTGCCACACGCGCCACACTTCTTTGGAGGAGGAGAAATATGATACCCACAATGATGGCAGTGAAGACCAAACATCTTTTTGTGATGCGTCAACGGTATGTCACATCTCTCACACATCACAGCATCTCCACACGCATCACATTGCCACGATGGTGCATAGCCACGTCGGTTTTGGAACAGAATAATCTGTTTCCCCGATTCCAGAGTCTCCGCCATCAAGTCGCGCAAGCGTTTTGAAAACCCACCCCGCATACTGCGCTGTTTGTGCTCTTTCTGAAGGTTCGCAACCAGTATCTCAGGCAACATAACACCCCCATATCTTTCCATGAGGTTAACCCTTGCCATTCTCCCCTCTTGGGTATTCCATACCGTTTCTACAGAAGGCGTCGCAGAACCTAAAACAATAGGTATTTTCATTTGCGCCGACATCCATATGGCAACATCACGTGCATGATATCGAGGGGCGGGATCTTGTTGTTTGTAACTGGGTTCGTGTTCCTCATCCACGATAATTAACCCGAGGTTTTTGAAAGGCAAGAAGATTGCAGAGCGAGGCCCCACAATGAGAGACCCCTTGTTTTCATCGAGTATTTTCAGCCATGTCTCTGTGCGTTCTGAAGCGTTAAATCTCGAATGGTACACGCGAACGGAATCGCCAAAAAACTTTTGTAATCTGACAATAAGTTGTGTGGTCAGCGCTATTTCAGGAACAAGAAAGAGTGCTTGCTGTCCCGCTTTTAGGGCTTCATCAATAAGATGAACATAGATTTCTGTTTTCCCCGAACCTGTCACACCATGCAGCAAAACAGGTTTGCGCTTGACGAGAGCCTGCCTGATCTGCTTGAACGCTCTTGTTTGATGAGACGAAAGGATGGGCAATGATTTGACCTCCCCTTCATACCTCGAGATTCGATTAACTTCACGTTCTTCCAAGACAAATACCTGTCGTTCCACCCATTTCTTGATGACCGAAGCATTTACATCAGCTTGCTTTTGAAGTTTGGTCTTGAGTACAGCTTCTCCTTTCGGCGCCATATCAAGGTAGGCCAAAAGTGCACGCGCTTGTGCTGGAGCGCGCTTTTCAACGCGGTCTAATTCGGCATGTAAAACATCCGCTTCTTCGAGCACCTCTTTTGAGATACTTACATACGTTTTCTTTAAAGATTTGTAACGCTCTTTTAACTCATCTTCAGAAACAACTAAGCCTTTGTCTATTAAAGCCCGTACACTATTTTGAGGATGTTTTACACCAAGACATTCTGCGATTTCTCGCAAATCCATGCCTTCCCTTACATGCAAGGCATTGAGCAAGGTGACCGATGCATTGTTTAATCCCTCCTCGTTTTTCCTGTTATCCTGCGCACCAGAAATGTCGGGGTTTAATCGTATTCTGGTTTTACTTGCCAACTTCATCCCTGAGGGCAACGCCGCAGACACAACATCCCCTAACGCGCATAAATAATACTCAGACATCCACGTCATAAGCGACACGCCATGAGGTGTCAATACAGGTCTGTTATCGACGACTGCCTCTATATCTCTTGCAGTATAGTCAACAGGCACGCGTGAATGAACATCCCACACCACACCTGTAAGTCGCCTGTTACCAAGTGGCACCACAACCCGCATACCGACTACGGGAGGCTCCTCACCGCCTGGCCAACGATACGTCAATACACGCGGGAGTGCCGCGGGCAAAGCAACGTCACAAAATGTCATGTCAGCTTGTGGATTATTATTGATAACATTCGTCATTCAGCTTACAAAGTAACTCCCTAAAGTCCGTAAATTTCTGTTATGTTAAAATGTATTTCTCATCTATCTTTAGGAGACAGTGCTCCAGATTTTTCCTCAAAAGATCAAAATGGCACATCACGCTCTCTTTCAAACTACTCAGGCAGTAAGCTGGCGCTATATTTCTATCCGAGAGATAACACTCCTGGCTGTACTTCTCAGGCGTGCAATCTCACTGAAAACTTTTCTGAACTCACCAAGCACGGCATTCAAGTTCTTGGTGTGAGTCCCGACCCGGAAGCAAAACATCTGAAGTTTATCGCCAAATACGATATCTCATTTGATTTACTGGCAGATGAAGATAAAAGCGTGCACCAAGCCTATGGCGTTTGGGGAGAGAAGAAGTTTATGGGGAAAGTGTTTGATGGCACCCACCGAACAACATTTTTAATTGACGAAAAAGGAAAGATTATTGAGATTATCTCAAAACCCAAATGCAAAGATCATGCTGCAGAAGTCCTTGCAGGGTTTGGACTTCAATAAGATCATTTATGAATCTAGGCCCCTCGTTTACACATCAATAACCACTACGTAAATCCATTACGTACCACGTGAGATATCTTCGCTAAAAACAAATAAATATGGCTTCAGAACAGGAACAAAAATTAAAGGCCCTCCAGCTTACATTGGACCGCCTAGACAAAACGTACGGAAAAGGCATCGTCATGAAACTTGGTGATGAGCCAGTGGAGGCAATCGATGTTATTCCATCTGGATCATTAACGCTAGATCTAGCATTAGGCATCCAAGGGTATCCGAAAGGTCGTGTTGTAGAGATTTATGGACCTGAATCTTCTGGAAAAACGACCCTCGCAATTCACGCCATTGCCGAATGTCAAAAGCAAGGCGGGATTTGTGCGTTCGTCGATGCAGAGCACGCATTTGACAAGTTCTATGCAGAAGCGCTAGGTGTTGATACAGAAAACCTCCTTATTTCTCAACCCGACAACGGGGAGCAGGCACTTGAAATTGCCGACAATCTGATTCGTTCAGGTGCGATCGACTTGTTGATCGTGGACTCTGTGGCCGCGCTTACACCACGTGCTGAAATTGAAGGTGAAATGGGAGACACTTCTGTAGGCCTCCAAGCCCGACTCATGTCTAAGGCTCTTCGGAAACTCACTGGCACAATTAGCAAGACAGGATGCTGCTGCATCTTTATCAATCAGCTCAGAGAAAAGATCGGTGTGATGTTTGGTAATCCAGAAACAACGACTGGAGGCCATGCCTTAAAATTCTACTCATCTGTACGTCTTGACATTCGCAGATCAACTCAAATAAAAGATGGAGACAACGTTCTTGGAAACAGAACGAGAGTCAAAGTTGTCAAAAACAAAGTTGCCCCGCCATTCCGTAAAGCTGAATTTGACATCCTCTACGGAAAAGGAATTTCTAAGGCTGGGGAAATCATAGATCTCGGCGTAGAAGCGAACATCATTAAGAAGAGTGGATCTTGGTTCTCATACGGAGAAACAAAACTGGGGCAAGGTCGCGATGCAGTTCGCAATCTTCTCTTGGACAACCCTGAACTTTTTGAAGAACTTGAAGGGCTCATCAAAGACTCAATCACAACTTCAAAAGAAGATGCCAAAGCCGCCAAGGCTGCTAAGAAGCTTGCTAAAGAAGTTGCTGAAAAATAACTTCTGGCGTCTGTTTTTATTTAGGCTTTCATTTTTTCTTGTCAGCAATTATATGGTTTTCCAATGAATAGACTTATTGTTTTAGGGGTTTTGTCAGGATTTCTTTTTTTGCTAACCAAATGTGGGACGGAACCTTCCTCCACTCATTTGGTTCAAGAGAATTCGAATGGTAACAACCGTGATGTCGATTCATCGGCTTACTTCGAAAGCGCTATTTTGAAAGATGCAAAATCCCCTTTCCCCTACTGGAACCGGGCCGCATGGCATCTACGAAATGCGAGGATTCCTGAAGGGCTTCAAGATTTAGATTTGGCGCTCGAAGCTGACTCTACATATGGACCTGCATGGTCAGCAAAAGCTGACGCTTTATATCTACTGCGCCAATTTGACCCTTGCATTGAACACCTGGATGTTTGTCTGAGTTATGCACCAGAGCACATTCCTTGTAAATTAAGGCGCGCCGAGATGCATATTCACCTTAATCAATATGAAGACGCCTTAAACATCATTAATAGCGCACTCAGATTAGATGATCAAATTCACGATGCTTATTGGATGAAGGGAGTCATATACAGAGAAACTGGAGACATCGAGAATGCGCTTAGTTCATTTCAAACTTCAATCGAAGTCAACCCTTCTTTCTTCGATGGATACATCGCTCTGGGAATTGCTTATAGCGCCACTTCCAATCCATTGGCCGTGGACTATTTCAACAGCGCGATGGAATTACGCCCCAAGAGTGTGGAAGCAAAATACAATTGTGCGATGTACTATCAAGAGCTTATGCTCGAAGACCCATCGGCCAGAAAAATCGTCCTTAACAAGTCGCTGGCCTTGTACCAAGACATTTTAGAAATCGATTCAATGAATGCTTCTGCAGCTTTCAATCAAGGTTTTATTTTCTTAGAGTACTTACAGGATTACAAAAACGCTGATTTCTGGTTTGGTCAAGCCATTGAAAAGCTTCCGTACTATCATCAAGCGTTTTTCAATAGAGGACTTGCAAGAGAAAGCATGGACATGACTTCCAGCGCGCTTCAAGACTACAACTCAGCACTCGAACTGAAACCTGACTTTACTGCTGCTGCAATTGCAAAAGGAAGGGTCTTGAATTCTATGTAGAGAACACTATCTAAAGCAGAAAAAAGGTCGGCTTGGGATATTCCCAGCCGACCTTTTTCACAGTCTTTAAGTTATAGATCGCGTCTTACTTGACTTGATCTACAACAGCTTTAAAAGCTTCAGGGTGATTCATAGCTAAATCTGCCAGAACTTTTCTGTTGAGTTCAATACCAGATTTAGAGAGCTTGCCCATAAAAACGCTGTATGACATTCCGTGTTGTCTAGAGGCTGCGTTTATACGCATAATCCACAGACTACGAAATTGACGTTTCTTGAGCTTACGACCTATGTAAGCATACGTTAAACCTTTTTCAACGGCATTCTTTGCTACCGTGTAGACGTTTTTACGGGCACCGAAGTAGCCTTTCGCCATTTTTAGAACTTTTTTACGGCGAGTTCTAGACGCCACTGCATTCGAGGAACGAGGCATGGGTTAAATGTTTTTAGCGGTTGGTGAAATGACTCAGGTGTTTCCTGTCAAATGCTTTGTTACCAACAACTGGGTTAATTATACCAGAATTAGAAAAAATCAGTTGCAATTATACACAGAGCTGTCTCTTGATGTTTGGCGAATCAGCCTTGCTGACTAATGTGCTGTGGGTCAAGTTACGTTTCTGCTTTGTGCTTTTTTTGGTCAAAATATGACTTTTAAAAGCATGCTTACGCTTGATTTTACCTGATGCTGTAAGTTTGAAGCGCTTTTTAGCGCTTGATTTAGTTTTCATCTTCGGCATGGCCTTAGATTTTAGGGGTTTATTTTTTCTTCGGATTGAACATGACGGTCATGCGCTTGCCTTCCAATTTGGGCATCTGTTCTATGACACCTATATCTTCAAGCTCGGTTGCAAAGCGTAGAAGCAAAATTTCGCCGCGTTCTTTAAAAACGATTGTCCTTCCACGAAAGAAAACGTAAGCTTTTAATTTAGCTCCATCCTTTAGAAACTTACGCGCGTGGTTAAGTTTAAACTGGAAGTCGTGATCATCAGTATTGGGTCCAAATCGGATTTCTTTAACGACAACTTTTGATTGTTTCGCTTTGATTTCCTTTTGCTTTTTCTTTTGCGCATACAAGAATTTCTTGTAGTCGATTATTCGACATACAGGAGGATCTGCCTTGGGTGAGATCTCGACAAGGTCAAGTTCTAACTCATTGGCGAGTTCGAGAGCTGCTTGAGTAGTCATTACGGCTGGCTCTACATTGTCTCCAACTACACGTATTGATTCAACGGTAATAAATTCGTTGATCTTGTGTGGGTCTTCATTGCGTACTCTACCTCGGTAGGGACGGCGTTTCCTGCGAATTGCTATAGCTCGATCGTTTTAATTGTTCAAATCACTTCGTTAAACGGCAAGCATCTCAACAATTTCAGAACGAATTCGCTCTGCAAAAGCTTCGATAGTCATCGTACCGACATCCCCTTCTCCTTGCTTACGCACGGATACAGTTCCTTCGGATTTTTCGTTTTCACCAACAATGAGCATGTAGGGAATTTTTTCTAATTCGGCGTCGCGAATCTTTTTCCCCACCTTTTCTGAGCGGTTATCTACGAGTGCGCGAATATCGGCATTTTCTAGCACTTTTGAAACTTCTTCTGCATACTCATTGTATTTTTCCGACAAAGCGAGTATTCGCGCCTGTTCCGGAGTCAACCAAAGTGGGAATTTACCCGCACAATGCTCAATAAGTATCGCAATGAACCGCTCCATAGAGCCGAAAGGAGCGCGATGAATCATTACTGGACGATGTTTTGCGTTGTCTGCACCAACATATTCCAATTCGAATCTTTCTGGCAAATTGTAATCTATCTGAACAGTTCCCAATTGCCATGTTCTGCCAATCGCATCACGTACCATGAAATCCAATTTAGGGCCATAGAAAGCTGCTTCTCCGAATTCTACAACAGTTTCTAAGCCCTTACTTTCAGCCACTTCTCGTATCGCTGTCTCAGCTTTCTCCCAATTCTCATCAGATCCGATGTACTTCTCTGGCTTCTCTGGGTCACGTAGACTTATTTGAATGATGAAATCTTCAAAATCTAACGTTTTAAAAATATATAATACAAGGTCAATCACATCGCTCACCTCCTCTTTCACTTGATCGTTTGTGCAGAAAATATGTGCGTCGTCTTGAGTGAATCCGCGCACACGCGTTAATCCGTGAAGCTCTCCACTTTGTTCATAACGGTACACTGTACCAAATTCTGCAAAGCGTACAGGCAAATCCTTGTACGTCTTTGGACGCGCCTTAAATATCTCACAGTGATGCGGACAGTTCATAGGCTTCAATAAGAACTCTTCGCCTTCAGAAGGCGTTTGAATTGGTTGGAAGCTGTCTTCACCATATTTCGCATAGTGTCCAGAAGTAACGTATAGCTCCTTCGACCCGATATGAGGTGTAACCACGGGTTGATATCCTGACTTACGTTGCGCTTCTTTTAAAAAGTTCTCTAATCTGTTTCTAAGATCCGCCCCCTTTGGCAGCCAAAGTGGCAAGCCCTGCCCTACTCTTTCGCTAAAGTGAAATAAGTCTAGTTCTTTCCCCAGCTTTCTGTGATCTCTCGCTTTTGCTTGCTCCACCATTTCGAGATAAGCCTTGAGATCCTTGTTTTTTGGGAATGTAATGCCATACACCCTGGTCAGCTGTTTGTTGTTTTCATCACCTTTCCAATATGCGCCGGCAATCGCCGTCACTTTTACTGCTTTCACAAATCCGGTATGCGGAATATGTGGACCACGACACAGGTCTGTGAAATTACCTTGGGTATAGGTGGTTATATCACCATCCTCAAGACGTTCTAACAAATCAAGCTTGTACTCGTCTCCTTTTTCCGTGAAATGAGATATGGCATCAGCCTTACTGATCTCTTGACGGATGAACGGGTTTTTCTGTCTTGCGAGTTCTAGCATCTTCTGCTCAACTTCTGGAATATGGGCGTCGGTAAAGGTGTGCTCACCGAAATCGACATCGTAGTAAAAGCCAAACTCGACAGGAGGACCTACCCAAAACTTAATACCATCAAACATGAGCTCTAACGCCTCCGCCAAGAGGTGAGCAGAACTGTGCCACATTGTATTTTTACCTTCCTCATCATTCCAAGTCAGGAGTTTCAAGGACGAAGATTCCACAATAGGTCTTTGAGGATCCACTGTTTCACCGTCCACTATAGCTGCAAGAACATTTCTAGCCAATCCTTCGCTAATACTTGTTGCAACATCCAATGCTGTTGAACCTGCTTCAACATTTTTTACAGATCCGTCTGGTAGAGTGATTTCAATCATGACACGCAAAGATAAACCACGACATACTTACCTAGTAACGTAACCACAACTACTTTGATTTGATTTTTTTCCAAGACTTCACCTGCCACTTTGTGGTGGTGGTTGCAACATGCGCATTTACAGAATCTGTAAGTTTTGACGTTAATGAAAAGGCAACGACACCTTCCTTGTTGAGTTCCGTTTTAAGCGACTCTAATACGCCTTCAGACCAAGAACTTTCTGCGATACAACCTCCCTCAGGCCTGCGGTGATATTCAACTTCAAGGTGACTCATAATCAAACGGTATTCGCTCAGTTCAAATGCTTCTATCACATTAAGGCCAGAAACAAACTCTCCCGCGGTTGCCAAGGCACACGCATGCATCGTCCCCAAGTGGTTGAGATTTCGTCGTCTGTGTGGCAAGTCAACGGTGCATCCAGAAGGTGATATCTCCAACACAGAAATCCGATGGGGCCTGTTAAAGGGTATCAATTCCTGCATAATGCGACTAAATCTCCAAGGTTTACCTGCTTTCGCGCGATGGAGTGCATTTGTCATTATTCTGGCAACAGATGTTTTCATTCAAGTTATGAATCTAATTGTTAAGGCGCTTGACGTGAAACATCTTCAAATTCCGCAAGGATGCGAGAAATGTCGGGCCTGAAGTATTGAGGACCTTTCATCACTTTTCCATCTTCACGAAGAATAGGCAAACCGTTTTCACCAAGTTTAGACATGTTACTGGCCTGGATTTCAAGAAAGACATCTTCAATGACATCCTGCATCCCATGGCTTAAAATAGTGCCACACAAAATGTATAGCTGATCGCCCAATGCATCAGCAATTTCAACCAAATCTCCTGCCTCAGCAGCTTCCAGATACTCATTGTTTTCCTCCTCCATCAGACGATGGCGCAACGCCACTTCTCCCGAAGAAAGGGCTTTAGTTGGAGACGTTGAAAAAGGTATTTTAAAAGCCTCGCTAAATGCTCGAACAGAGGCAATAACAGATTGAAAGGTCATGGAATTTTGCATGGCAACGAATTTGAATGTAATTCGATATTTGACCAAATTTCACACGCAATTGTTACCCACTTTTATTCAACAATAGACCCGTATTAACAAGTTTTTAAAATTAAAAGCGAAGAATTATAAACTCTAATCCATAGTTTAGCATTCCTTATTACCACCTACAAATTACAAGATGACAGAAGAGACGAATGACAGGGTCGAAATCTTAGATTTAGCTCCTGAAAATAATACACAGGCTACCGACATTCAGAAGCTCAATGAGGAAGTTGCGAAAGCGAGTCAGGTCACTGACATGATCCGTCTCGAGATGAGTCAAACCATCATCGGTCAAACCCAAATGGTGGACAAGCTTCTCATAGGTCTTCTTGCAAATGGGCACGTCCTTCTAGAAGGTGTACCCGGACTTGCAAAAACACTCGCTATAAATAGCCTGAGCAAAACAATAGATGCACAATTTTCAAGAATTCAATTTACACCAGATTTACTTCCTGCGGACGTAGTGGGAACGATGATTTACAACCCAAGAGAGGAAAGCTTTAAAGTAAAGAAGGGTCCCGTTTTTGCGAATTTTGTTTTGGCAGATGAAATCAATCGTGCCCCAGCAAAAGTTCAAAGTGCACTGCTAGAAGCAATGCAAGAAAGACAGGTAACGATAGGCAACGAAACCTTTGATGTACCGAACCCATTTTTGGTTCTCGCAACGCAAAACCCAATTGACCAAGAAGGGACGTACCCATTGCCAGAAGCACAAATTGATAGATTCCTTCTTAAAGTCGTCATCGGATATCCAAATAAGGAAGAAGAACAACACATACTCAGAGCGAACTTATCTGTCGATGGCTTGCCGACACCCAAGTCATTGGTGACAACGAAACAAATCATCGACGCACGCAGGCTTGTAAGAAGCATTTACTTGGACGAAAAAGTCGAGAAGTACATCATCGACCTCGTCTTTGCAACACGTTCTCCCGAAAACGTAGGGTTGGGCCATCTCACAGAACTTATCTCTTTTGGTGCTTCTCCCCGTGCAAGCATCGGTCTAGGTATCGCATCAAAAGCACATGCATTTATGGATCACCGTGGATATGTCACACCTGAAGATGTCAGAGCTGTTGCGATGGATGTCTTGAGACACAGAGTCGGCCTCACATTTGAAGCAGAAGCGGAAAACATTACTCAGGAACAAATTGTGACTGAGATCATGGATAGCGTCATTGTACCCTAGGCATAAATCCTGAAAAGGAATTGAGGAAATGGATACAGTAGAACTACTTAAACGCGTGAGACGTGTAGAGATAAAATCTCGTGGCTTGAGCGACAAGATTTTCTCTGGCGAGTATGCCAGTGCGTTTAAGGGGCGCGGCATGGCATTCAGTGAGAACCGAGAATACCAGCACGGGGATGAAGTTCGTTCGATAGATTGGAATGTCACCGCGCGAATGGGCGCGCCATACGTGAAGGTTTTCGAAGAGGAAAGAGAGTTAACGGTATTCATTCTCGCTGACATAAGTGGCTCCTCAGATTTAGGAACGAAAGGCGTGAGCAAAAGAGATCGCATTACAGAGTTGGCCGCAGTCCTCGCTTTTAGTGCGATGGGAAACAACGACAAAGTTGGAGCGATACTCTTCTCTGACAGAATTGAACGATTCATTCCACCAAAAAAAGGACGTTC
>MDSY01074938.1_pt1 | contig 36686 bp, 36 predicted proteins | sample 811131 | NCBI WGS metagenome assembly MDSY01 (sample SAMN05326643, study PRJNA326480) | marine metagenome | isolation source: seawater | place: Atlantic Ocean: South West | collected 2010
AGAGAGGGCATCATCAAAATCTTTTGCTGTTTTTGGGTCTATTGTAAAGGTTAGGGTTTCTCTAAAGTCCCTCCTTTTCTTAATTTCTTCTGGACTGATAGATTGATCAATTCCGTTAGCTGCGGCTTCTACTTCTTTAGGAAAGTTTAATGGTAAACCATAATCCGAAAGGATAGCATGCATTTCTGTGTTTGTTTCGCCAGGTGGTCCAAAAGATTCTATTAAGGTTCCATAGGGTGATTCTGCTTTTTTTGGCCAATCTGTATATTCAACTAATACCTTATCTCCGTTGGTATAGCCCGTCAACTGTTTTTTATCTATAAAAAAATCTGTATACATCCTTGGTCCTCGAGTTAATACAAAAGCATAGTTCCTTTCTATTTGTAGTACCCCAACAAACTGTGTTTTATTTCTTTTTAAGATCGTTACTATTTCGCCTTCAAAAGCGCCAGATTTTTGCTTTCTTTTATAAGCATAAACTTCTACTAAATCTCCTTGAAAAGCCCTGTTAATATTGTTTTTAGGAATCATGATGTCATGTTCCAAATCTTCACAAATAACAAAACCTCTTCCTGTAGAAGTAACATCTAAAGTGCCTTGATAATATTGCTTACCGGCAGGCTCTAATGTATATCGCCCTTTAGATGGGCTTTTTAAAGTTTTTTCTGAAGTTAATCCATTTAAAATCTTTATTATTTCATCGCGTGTTTTAGAGTCTTTTATTTCTAAAACAGAAGCAACTTGTTTATAATTGTATTCTTTATCAGGGTTGTTTCGAAAATGTTTAATTAATTTTCGCTCTAAAGAGTTTTTTTTCTTTTTCTTTTTAAACATAAGAACAAAATTACTCTAATAAAATTGAACGTCAGTTTTTATTATGAACAGTCTTAACATTAATAATAATTTGTTTTTATTAAATTTTAAAAAACATGGTGTCTATTATAGCTTGTTAATAGGGGTATTTTTTTAATCTTTATTTTTAGGTAATATTAAATAATATAGCTTATGAACATTTTATAAATAAGTTAAATTTTTTTAAACACTTTATTTAGAGCGTATTAAAAATAATATAAACATCGGTTCATATGTTTAATTGATTATAAAAAAAGAATAATATCCACTTTTTTCATGTTTATAAACCTCCTTTGTTTTAAACATCTTTCTGTATAAATTTTTTTAAATTTTTTTTTATAAAACAAATAAAATTACAATGCGAGTTAAGATTTAAAAACCCCCTTTTCGTTATTAGAACTTATTAACAAAGTGTCCATTTTTAGAGTGTCTTTATAAACAAGAATGTTAGGTTTGTTTACATTTATAAAAAAATAAAAAATGATTTTTTCTATAGGGAATGACCATGCAGGAGTTGATTATAAAGAAGCGATAGTTTCTTACCTAAGAAGCAAGGGGCATCAAGTTACAAACCACGGAACAGATACAGAGGCAAGTGTGGACTACCCGGACTTTATTCACCCTGTCGCAAAGGACGTTTCTTCTAAAACAGTGGATTTAGGAATTATTATTTGTGGTAGCGGAAACGGCGCGTCAATGACAGCAAACAAATACCAAGACATTAGATCAGCCCTTTGTTGGACAAAAGAGATTGTTGCTCTCGCTAGAGAACATAACAACGCCAACATCCTAAGTTTACCCGCTCGTTTTATTTCTATTCCACAAGCCATAGCCATGGTTGAGGTTTATATTAACACAGAATTTGAAGGGGGAAGACATAAGAATAGAATTGATAAAATACCATGCATGTAATGGTTGAGTTTTTTTACAAAAAATTTAACGAACTAACTACGGCAGAATTACACGATATTTTTGCCTTACGAGCAGAGGTATTTGTAGTTGAACAAGATTGTGTTTATCAAGATATCGACGGAAAAGATCAAGCATCTATTCATGTTTTAGGAGCAGAAGAAGGTAAGATAATTGCTTATTCAAGAATTTTAGAACGTGGCCTTTCTTATAAAGAACATAATGCCATAGGTAGGATTGTCGTTTCAGAAGCTTTCAGGTCAAGAAAAATAGGGCATGAACTGGTTGCTTTTTCAATAGAAGCTACCAAAAAAATATACCCAAAAACGACCATTAAGATTTCTGCTCAAGCCCATCTTAAATTTTTTTATGAAGAACATAAATTCCAAATTGATGGACAACCCTATCTAGAAGATGGAATCCCCCACATTGGAATGGTATTGTTAGAGCGTTAACTTTGTTTAACAAACATCCCTCGCGCCTCCTCAACAAGTTCACATGTAAGGGGTTTTTTGTGGCCTTTATAAATTAACATACAAGCCCCAAAAAAAGGTACCTCCCCTTGGACTTCTTTAAAAACAATACGCAATTGTCTTTTTATATGATTCCTATCGACAGCTCTTTTGAAGTTTCGTTTTGGAACAGAAACCCCGACACGAAGTATTTCGCCACCTTTAGGAGACTCAAGAACCTTTAGGAGGAGGTTTTTCGATTTGATTTTAACACCTTTTCGAAAAAGAGCGTCAATTAAATCCCTACCCTTTAATCTTCTGAGGGTAAGTTTTTTACTCATTTATATAGGTGTTGTTTTCACGATCTATGTCCGCCATATAATAGGTAGGATCAATAGTAATTAATTCTATTTCTTCCTGGGAGCGGTTGATTGAAAAGCTATAATTAGGGGCAGCCCAAGACCAATCTTTCTTAACACTCCAGCTCAATCCATATGGGTTTTCTTTTTCTCCTCTCATTAACGTAATAGGGATGTAGTGCACTTCTTGTGTGCCGTCTTTATATTGAATTAGGACGTCTAAAGGCATGGGCATTAGACCCTTGCGCTCCAGACTAATGCGGGTAGCGTTTTCTTCTGCTTCAACGCTTGTGATACCGTAATCAATAGTGTTTGTGGTTTGCGTCCAATCGGTCAGATACCAACGTAGCTGAATTCCCGAAACGCGTTCAGCAATTCTACGGATGTCATTAGGCACGGGATGTTTAAACTTAAACTCATTGTAATAAGCCTGAAGGGTTTCGTATAAATTATCTCTTCCAATAATATATCCCAGTTGACCTAAAAACACAGCACCCTTGCTATATGCAGTGCTTTCGTATGCAAAATTATAATGGTATCTATTAGCATTTGTGCTTTGAGGCTGTTCTACGCCAGACCTAGCCAAACGAAAATATCCGTTATAGGATCCCTCATGAGGAAAATCCTTTTCTATCTTTAAAACTTTATTTGTTCCAAGCGTAGAAATAAACGAAGTGAAACCTTCATCCATCCACTCATGTTTTGTTTCGTTAGTTGCCAGCACATGCTGAAACCAAGAATGTGCCATTTCGTGAGCTGTTACTCCAACCAAAGAATTAAACTTACGGTTACCAGTTATTAGTGTAAGCATAGCATATTCCATTCCGCCATCTCCACCGTGTATTACAGAATATTGTTTGTACGGATAAGGGCCAACTTTTTCATTGAAAAAAGCCATTAATTCAGCCGTTAAAGGCTGTAAGTTTTTCCAGTTTTCAATAATTTCCGGATTGTTTTTATAAAAGAAATGAAGATCAACATTGTTTGGGCCAGGATATATATCGTGAATATAGTCCGTGTCTGCTGCAAAAGTAAAATCATGCACATTGGGAGCGATAAAGTGCCAAGTTATTTTCCCCTTTTTGGTCTTTGCTTTTTTTCGGTCGCTATATCCCTTTCCTATTTTATCAGCATTTTGAAGGTATCCGCTACCACCAACCGTATAGTCTTTGTCGAGTGTGATTTTTACATCAAAATCACCCCAAACCCCATGAAATTCTCTTCCTGTATATGGGTCTGTATTCCAACCATCAACATCATATTCGGACATTTTAGGATACCATTGCGCCATTGAAAAATCAACCCCCTCCTTAGAGTTTTTACCCGCACGACGAACTAAGTCAGGAACATGACCATTAAACTCTAGATCTAATACAGTAGATGCTCCAGAAACTAAAGGCTTGTTTAAAGTTACCTCCAGAATGGTTCCAGACTCTATAATTTTAGTAGGCACACCGTCTTGTTTTAAAGAAGACACCTTGAGATAGCCACTCTGAAAAGCAGACAGAGAATCTATATTAACCTTAAAGCGTCCATTTCTATCTCCCCCATTTTTTAGGCGAATAGCCATGTCGCTTCCGGGGCGAAAGGCGTTAAAATATAAATGATAAAAAACTTTTGAAAGAGTTTCGGGCGAGTTGTTGGTGTATACTAGCTTTTGAACACCAGTATAATCTGCTGTTTTAGCGTCTAGCTCAACAGACATTGTATAGCCTACCTTTTGCTGCCAATATTGGGCAGAAACAGTAAAAGAAAAAAAGGCAACCAGTAAAAGCGTTAGATGTTTCATAATTAGGGTTTTAAATAGTCTATTCAATAAAAGTAATTAACTAGGAATTAAAATAGTCATCAAAAAGAAAACTTTCTTTAAGGCGAACCCCTTTTGGGGCTTGTTCAAGCGAAATTAGTTCATTATCAGCATCGTGTTCTAAAAACAATAAAAAGTCATTTTCAACAGCGTCATTTAAAAATAAAGACTTCTCTTCTAAAGTAAGCAAAGGCCTGGTATCGTAACCCATAACATAAGGAATGGGTAAATGCCCTACTGTTGGAATTAGGTCTGCGGCAAACACGATACTCTTGCCTTGATATTTAATCAAAGGGAGCATTTGTTTTTCTGTATGCCCATCCATCAAAAGAATATCAAAGCCTAAGTCCGTTTGAGAAAATTGTTTTTCAGTCCCTGACAGAAGATTCAACTGACCACTTTCGCTAATAGGCAAAATGTTTTCAGAAAGGAACGATGCTTTTTCTCTAGAGTTTGGATTTAAAGCCCACTCCCAATGGTTTTGATGAGACCAAAAATTAGCATTTTTAAATGCGGGCTCTAAAACGCCAGAAGCACTATACTGGATTGCACCGCCACAGTGATCAAAATGGAGGTGGGTCAGGAAAACATCCGTAATGTCATCTCTATGGAACCCCGCTTTTTTAAGGGAACTGTCCAAGGCGTAGTCTCCCCAAAGGGCATAGTGCCCATAGAATTTGTCGGACTGCTTGTTTCCCATTCCAGTATCAATCAAAACAAGCCGATCTCCGTCTTCAATGAGCAAAGAGCGCGCAGCCATTTTTATTCTGTTATATGCGTCAGCAGGGTTTGTTCGTTCCCAAAGAGCTTTTGGCACAACACCAAACATTGCTCCGCCGTCAAGCATAAAGTTTCCTGTTTCAATGCGGTGTAACTTCATGTGGACTTATTTTTTTAATTGTATACGCGTGAGGTAGTTATCAGAGGTCATATAAAGAGTGCTTTCGTCTTCATTAAATGCACAATTAGCCGTTGCAACCTTAGTTTTAATTGTTCCAAGGTGCTTCCCCTCTGGAGTGAAAATTAAGACTCCTCCAGGTCCAGTTGCAAACACATACCCTTTAGAATGCACTTTTAATCCGTCGGCTAATCCTTTTCCTTTTTTACCTGTTGCGTCAAAAAAGGTTTTTTCGTTTTCTAGCACTCCGTTGTTTATAGAAAAAGACTTCCAGAGATTCTTTTTTGGGTCTGAATTAGCAACATATAAAACCGACTCGTCTGGAGAAAAAGCAAGCCCATTAGGCCTGTTAAAGCTCGAATAAACCCGTGTAGTTTTTCCAGAAGAATCAAGTCTATAAACGCCATTTTCATACATTTCCTTTAGCGGGTCTTTGTCTCCTTTAAGCCCGTAAGGGGGGTCTGTAAAATACAGGTCTCCATTTTTTGAAAGGATTAAATCATTTGGGCTATTGAATCTTTTTCCTTCAAAGCGATCAACAACAGACTTAAACCCTTCGGCGCTAGACAGGGGTTTTTCTACCAAGGCTATTCTGCGATCACCATGTTGAGCAATAAGAAGATTTCCTTGAGCGTCAAGAATTAAGCCATTTGCCCCACTGTTTTTTTCGTTAGGAGCAATACCCGTATAGCCACTTGGATCTAAAAAGACAGAAAGCCCGCTTTTTTCATTCCATTTATATATTTTGTTTTTAGGGACATCTGAAAAAAGCACAGCATCTAACTCAGAAACCCAAACAGGTCCTTCAGCCCAACTAAACCCATCAGCTAAAATTTCGATAACTGCGTCCTCGGCAATGAGGGAGTTTATTTCTGGATCTATACGATCAACCGATCCAATTGTTTTTTGGGCAAAGACCCGAAAGAGTATACAGAAAGTAAAAGCAATAAAAAGAAAATTTTTCATAATCGATTATTTTTTTAATATATGGGTTAGTTCGGTCCCAAAAGCAAGCATTTTTTTAATTTCATCTATGCTAGACAATCGGTTTTTACCCTTAATTAACAAGATATTTTTATTTGTTTCTATGTGAAAATAAGAATGGCTTTCGAAAAAGAAAATTAACTCAGGGGAGAACCATTTTCGTATTTCAGATCTGTTTTTTCCAGACAGAAAAAAGCGCCTTGAGAAATCAGGAGCATCAATAAAGTCAATGTCTTTGTACCCTAAAGGCTCATATAGGCTCGCTAATAAATATTCTTTATCTAATATAAACTGAGGAACCTGCTGGTCCAGTTTAATCATTAAAAAGGAGGACTTTAAATCTTCCTTGGCAATAAACGCTCCCTCACTATACGAAAGGTCAAAGAGCGAAAAGCGCTCTGTAGCGTCAACCATAACATTGTATTGATAATTGATCTGCTTGGACTTAAAGTATTCAAATTTTTCAAGACTTTGTGGATCAGAAGAAAGTTCTGGGCGGTAGGACCACTTTAGCTTTTTAGAAAGAGCCTCTAAAGATTTTTGCCTTTTTGTTAGGTGGCCTCCAAGGTTCAAAAAATCTTTTATTGGCATCACCTTTCTAATAGCAAAAGGATGTTGCGTGTCCGAAAAATGAACATCTAACCCAATAATTTCGAACACCCCACTTTTACTAGCAAACCCTCTTCGGTACCCGTTGAGACCTTCCATCACGGTATGATCTACAAACTCACAGAGAGAAAAATCTACAATAGCATGTTCATGTTCGGGGATTTCGTCAAGAAGCGCTTTTAACTTGTAAAAGTTTAGAAAGCTGCAGAAATTCTTTACGCTGACAAAATAGTTCCCGCTGTCTTCTTCCTTAAACATCAAGACGTTCGGCTTCAGCCAGTTTCTTGTAAAAAGGGAAAGACTTTTGTTGATTAATATATGGATTATAAAAGTCGCAAATACCCCAAAAGCAATTCCCGTAATCAAGCCATAAGCGAGTGTCATTCCAAGAGTAACCAGAAAGATAGCAGCCTGCTCTTTTCCAATTTTAAATAACATTATTAAGTTTTCAGGAGCCGCTAAGCGATAGCCAGTATACACCAAAATAGCCGCAAGAGCCGGGAGAGCAATTCGCTGTATCTGATCTTGAAAGAGAAGGATAAACACCAATAAAAAAAGTGCGTGGAATAAATTCGCCGACCTATTAGATCCACCATTATTTACATTTACAGAGCTTCTGGCAATTACAGTCACTACATTTAACCCGCCTACAAAACCACTTATAGTTGTTGCAATTCCTAGAGCTCTAAGGTCCTTATTTACATTGGATCTTCTTTTTCGAGGATCTAGTTTGTCTACTGCTTTAATGCTCAACAACGACTCAATGCAAGAGATTAACGTTAGCGAGAAAACAACCCCAACAAACTCCAATGTTTTAACCTTTCCAAAATCAGGGAAGGGAAGGTTGCCTAACAAATTTTCGGGAAGTTTTATGAGGAGATCTTCACCCACAGGATATGGCACAGCCACAATATATTCGTAATAATAACTTAGTCCTATTGCCAAAAAAACAACCCACATTGGGGCAGGAACTAAATGAAAAACAGGGTTTCTAATTCTAGAGTATAAAGTCAAAATCAGAAGACACCCAACACCCATTGATGCGGCGACAAGAACCTCTAAAGACGCGTTTTGAATAATGAACAAAACACTTTCGGGGACTTGAGCCAAAAGACTTATAGGGCTTCCTGCGGCTGTTGTTATTCCGAGCATTACATGAATTTGCTTAGAAAGAATTCCAATCCCAATAGCGGCTAACATTCCTTGCAATGCTGAGGCAGGAAAAAACTCACTTAATGCACCAAAACGAAAAACTCCAAAAAGAAAAATTAACATCCCAGAAAGGGCAACAGCAGCCAATGTAAAAAGATATCCTTGGTATAGGTTGCCTTCGCCCAAAAGAGTAATTGATGAAAGTAAAACGATGACCAGCCCATTTCCTGGGCCAGCAATTGTTAGTTGAGACCCACCCAAAAGCGCAACAACAACTCCACCAACTACAGCCGAAATGATTCCGGCTATTGGAGGAGCTTCTGAGGCTATAGCAAGCCCAAGCCCAAGGGGCAAAGCCACCAAGGAAACCACAAAACCCGCAAAAATATTTGCAGGGAGTGCGCCCATAAAACTCCTAAATGAACTTCTTTTACCCATTTTCCTTGCTTTTTATGACGAGCACATCCGTTGGTAATTCTGACAAAATATGTTCCAAATCTTGAGGAAAAATCCTCCCGAAAAAACCCTTTCTGTTTTCAGCGGCATTCATTATCAAGAGATCTGCACGAACAACCTTTGCATAATGTCCAATAGAATAACCACGTGTACCAAAAATATTTTGAGAATGAACCTTAATTCCCTCTATGAGAGAGTCAGGGATATGGGACAGGATTTCCTTAACACGAGAAAGCTCTCTACGTTTTAATTTTTCTTTTCTTAAAGTAACTTTTCTTAAGCCGCGATCATCATCTGCTTCTACGGCGACTTCGGAGCGATTTATTTCTTCTACTAATGTAATTTTATTGACATTCAGCGCTTTTCCAAAATGAAAAGCTGAAAGAATGGTAGATTCTGTTTGAGGGCTTTCGAAAGCGTTAACAACCATGTGCTGGGTTGGCTTTCTTATCACAGATGGTTTAATCAGCAACAGCACAGAACAAGGGGCATTACGAGTTAGTTTCCGAGCAATTGATCCCATATAAAACTTCAACATATTTTCTCTTTGCATGGCCCCCAAAAGAAGTAGATCAATGTTGTTATTTTGGCACTGCTCTCTTATTGTTTCTACAGGCTCTCCTTTTTCCCAGATGGCCGAAAGTTTTTCAGGCTTTACAGGAGAATCTTCAAGGATATCAGTAAACGTTTTTTCTTTGGCTACGGACTTCGAACCCACATGGAGAAAATAAAGATGGGCATCTAAAAAACTAGCTAAACGCATAGCCTCAAAGACATTTGCTTTTAAGTTTGGAGAAAAGGCAAAACCGATTAATATTTTATGAAAAGGCGATTCGCTCACGTAAGTTTGTTTTTATGAAATATACAGAAATTAATTTAATAGAAGTGTCAAAAAATTAAGGATGGGAGGATATTATAATCCTACTTTTTCACAAATTCGGTTCTTAGCACAATGCTCATTTTATTAATTTGGCAGTCTATTTCGTCTAGGCTATCGGTTAGTCGTATGTTTTTTACAGTAGTTCCTCTTTTTATGGTGGTCGAGGTACCTTTAAGTTTTAGGTCTTTGGTTAGTTTTATTGTATCCCCGTCATTAAGGATGTTTCCATTAGCATCTTTTACCTCCATCGCGCTCTTTTTGATAAAGATAATGGTTTAGTCGCAAAAGTAAATTTATAAGAATTAGAGATGCAAATAGTCCTTCAAGTTTATTACATGATCTTCGAATGCACGAATGCCTGTTGAGGTTATTTTGATTTCTGTTAAAGGGTAGTTCCCCTCAAAGCGCTTTACTATTTTAATATACCCGGCGTCTTTAAGCTTGTTAAGCTGAACGCTGAGGTTTCCTTGTGTAGCTTTTAGCTGTTCTTTGAGGTAAACAAAAGAAGCTGCCTTGAGTTTAATCAGTATAGACATGGCGCCCAGACGTAGAGGGGTGGTTAGCAATGGGTCTAGCGCTTTCAAGCCTGATGACGTTTAAGTAAATATCCAGGAACTAGATACGAAACGATAATAACGGCTGCGTATAAAAGCAAAACAGAGGAGCCGCTAACAAAAATGCTGTAAAACGGAAATCCTAAGAGCACAATTCCTCCTATCACAAGGGGACGGAATTTTAAAACAACACCACAAACTAAGGTTCCTACCCCCACCAAAAGAGGAAAGAAAAACCAAGGGTTAAGATCCACAAATGGGGTGGCAAGAGACAATAAAATGAGGACCCCTCCCAGAACCATCCACAAACTAGAAAGGAAATATTCTAGATGGGTTTTATGACTTTTCTTCTTTTCTCTTTTTAAATAATACCAAAAGACTCCTATTGACCCAATAGTCATAGTAATTGGCCAGATCAAGTAGCTTTGATTTCCTAACGAACTGTAGGCTAAAAGAACATAGTTTAGGATGGCGCTAATGCTGACTAGCCAGCCCCAAAAGATAAAAGCATAACTGTGGTTACTAAGGTTTTCTTTGGCTTGAGCAATGGCTTGTTCAATTAGATCAAGCTGTTCTCTGGGTGTAGTTTGTTCTGTTTTCATATGGTGAGATGTTGGGTTTATTTTACAAACATAAACAGGTTTATTTTATAAACCTAATTAAATTTTAATTTTATCTAAGCAGTTAAGCAATTGTCTACATGTAATTCAATTAAAACAAGGTTATTACAATAACCTTTCGAAGCAGAGGCTGTTATCGGTTTCTTTATAGGGCTCATAATTTGGAATTATATTGTAACCAAATTTTTTATAAAGTCCAACGGCTTCTGGCAAATTTTTGCCTGTCTCTAAAACACACCTTTTATTTCCAAGCTCTTTTGCCCAAACCTCTAATTCTTTTAAAACCATTGCTGCAGTTCCTTTCTTTCGACCACTTGGCGGAGTGAACATTCGCTTTATTTCTACAACGGCTTCGTCAAAATACTTAAATGCACCACAGCCAATCGCCTTGTCGCCTTTATAAGCAACAACGACATGTTCTAAACTTTCTATTCCATTAAACTGGCTGTAAAAGTCATGAAGCTCTCCATCTACAACAGAAAGTTCTAAGTTTAGTGTTTTTACTAAGTTTTGAAAGTCAATGTTTTTATGATTGGTTCTAAGAAGCTTCATTTTATTTGAGCAAAAAGCCAAGGTAAAAACTCAGAATCAGCAAATACATTGTCCCAACTGTTGTGATTTACGCCAGGATACCAGTTGTAAGTTACAGAGCCTCTTTTTTTGAGGATGGCGCTTACCATTTTTTTGGAAAGCTCTACAGGAACCACTTCATCTGCCTCTCCGTGATCTATTCGCCAAGCAGGGCGTCTTAATTTCCTTGCAATTTTTGGATTTGCTCCCCCACAAATTGCAAAAGCTGCCGCAAATTTTCGCGGGTTTCTGTAAACCAATTCATAGGTTCCCATGCCGCCCATAGATAGTCCACCAACATAAATACGCTTTTTATCAACCCCATGATTTAAAAGAAGGTCGTCCAACATGCCCTCAACTAATTCGAGCGTTTCATTGTTTTTTGGCCTTTCAACAAAACCAAAACCAGAGGGATTGTCTCGATCCAAAGTTGACCAAAAATCATCTGCCCCACACTGAGGGAAAACAACAATTGCAGGGTTTTGTTTTCTAAAATCTTTATCTAAAAAAAGAGAACTTCCATGCACTAGCTGAAGCTCATTATCATTCCCACGCTCTCCAGATCCATGAAGAAATAAGACTAATGGGTATTTTTTTTCCACATCATAGTCTTCAGGCAAAAGAATTCTGTACGGTAGCGTTTTCCCTTCTTTTTTGAAGGCAGCATATTTATATTCTTGGGCATTCAAAGAAAATCCCTTAAAAAGGCAGATTGTTAATAGTAATAGCGTGTTTTTTTTCATAAAGATTAGATTGAATGGTTTTACAAAGTAAAGGGCATTTTTGTTTAAATCAAAAAGACAGAACTCATTTATGTTCCAGGCGGTTTTATTTATATTGTTTAAAAAGTTCAGAGGCCTTGTTTTTCTTCCCATGAGGCATTATTGGATCGTGGTTTCAAAGAATTTTGATCCCCCCAATATCTTGATTTCTTTTTCATTCAATTGGAGCGCACGAACCAGAATTGGTACCCTTTCTAAGGGGGCATCATCTGCATCTGTAGGAAGACTTGCAATTACGTCTAAAACATTCAGACCTTTAAAAACCTGCCCAAAGATGGTGTAGTTTTGATCCAGCCGTGGAATTTTAACATCATGAACAATATAAAACTGGCATCCCGCAGAAAGCTTTCCAGGGTTATCATCACGCCCCATTCCGATCGCCCCATAAATGTGTTTGATCTCGGGGACAAACTCCGGGTCAATTAGGTAGTCAGAAGCCCCAAACCCTTCAGGTGTGTCTGGACACCCTCCTTGGATCACAAAGTTTTCAATAACTCGATTGAAACTTAAATCATCCCAATATTGCATGTTCGCTAGCTTAACAAAACTAGCTCTATGTAAAGGTGTTTCTTCATAAAGCCAGAAGTATAGCTCACCAACGGGAGTTACGACATGCCCTATAGGGTAGGTTTTTTCTTGAGTCTGTTCACACGAAACAAGGATAAAAAAGCAAAGGAGAAATATTTTTTTCATAATAAATTGTTTAAACAAAAAGCGAAAGCAAAAGAACCATTTAAAGCAACCCATTGAATTGAATTATTATGGGAAGAAAGAATTTCTCTGTAAGACTCTTTAAGGGCAGAATTCACTTTATCTTTATTGGATTTGGGATGAAAGTCACCGGCGTCATATAACGACCAGCCCGTTTGCAGAGACAACATTTTTCCAAGGCTAGATTTTCCGGTTTCGCTTACTCCCATTAAGACAATCATAGATGTTTGCTTTTGTGTTAAAGATAATAAGAAAGACGGGATTACATCATAGAGATTACCCTACCTTTAGGCGTGTAAAGTTCGTTCATTAAATCTGCTGCCATACACGAATGAACAGGGAGCACCCATAGAAAATCTCCAATTTCGTAGGCAGTCATTTTTTCAGCTGGAACGGAAACAATTCCGTGTTCCTGTGAAAGGCTTTTGAGAAAAACATCGGGTAAACAAGAGCCCCAAACAAGGTTGTTTTTTTCTGCGACTCGGCCAAAAATAAGACCGTCCTTAGGGTCTTCAACACGATCTTTTGAAAAGTGAACTCCCCCACCATAGATAACAAGCTCATTTCTCTTGGGATGTTTTGCAACAATAGGACACGCCATTGCAACGGCAACATCATCTAATTCATTTGAGCCAATAATATTTTGGGTAAGGTCATAAAAAACAAAATTTCCAGGACGAATCTCATCGATTCCTTTAAAATCTTCTGACACGCTGCAACTAGGCGTATCTCCTAAAGAAAGAATCAGACCGGGATATTGAGCGTTATATTTTGTTTTAAGCTGAATTATTTTTTCTTTACTTTTTTGATGAACCTCTTCAATAGCTTCTTTAGATCGGCACAGATAGGAGTGTCCCGCATGCCCCAAAAAACCTTTAAAATCTATAAAGGGGACACCTCTCATTTGGTTTAAAAGATCCTGAATTAATGAGTCGTCATCCGAATCAACTCCTGTTCTGTTGTAGCCGATATCCATTTTTAAGAAAACTCCAACAGTACTTTCAAGGTGTTTCTCTAGAAACAACAAAACCTCCATGTTTTCAACACATAAATTCAGATGAATTTTTGAAGCAAGCGCATTTATAGTTTCAATTTCTAAAATATTTGTAGGAAAAGCAACCGTTATATCATCCCACTCTTGAGCAAAATATGCAGCCATATTAAGTGAGGACACTGTTATTTTTGAAACGCCAATATCTTTAAACCATTTTCCAACTTCAAGGGACTGATGTGTTTTGAAATGCGGCCGAAATTCAAGGTTATTTCTGTGGGCTTTTGCCGCCATTTTTTTAATGTTTTTTTTACATCTAACAGGGTCTAAAAACAGAGTAGGAACACGAATCATTTTGTTTGATGTCATAACTTTTTATAGAAAGAAGAGTTAATGAAAAGGAAAGATACTTTTAAAAATACGAAAAATCAAACCGGAGCTCATCCCAGAGTCTTTTTTAACTCAGAGATTAGTATGTGTTTTTTATTTGTCGTCATTAGGGTAGATAGCTCGAGTATAGTTAACGACAAGGATTATCAATAACCATTAGGGAGCCTTCTCAACAAGGTTTCTTGTTCGTAAAGTGCGGCAATTTCCAAAAGCTTATCTTCTTCAAACGGACGTGCAATAAAGGTAAGCCCTTTGGGAGCGCCTTTTTCTGAATAACCCATAGAAAGAGTTAAGCAGGGATATTGAGCAACAGCCGCATGTCCCGCATTCCAATTATTAATTGATAAAACCACATCTAAATTATGTTTTCTCATCGGGGTTTCAAAAAAAGCGACCCCCTGTTTCTTTAGACCTTCTTTGTAAAAAGCCAAACTATCTGCGGACATTTCAGAAGCATAGACTCCGTCTAATCGACCTTGAGAATAGGGCATTCTAAATAAAGAGTCTGCACTGTTATGACGAATAACATCGTCTATGGATTTTGGCAAAAGATCACTTTTCCCAAAGCGCGTTAAATAATTTTTTAAATCTATTTTCATGTCTGCATCTAATACTTTTCCAAAGTTTCCTAACCGAACACTTTCGGGCTCAAACTCAACTAAAGTTCCTCCAAGCGACTTTATTTTTAAGGTTGCGATCTTGTAGAGTGAGTCAGAAAGAAATTGTTTATTAACTCCAAAGCGAAGCTTATCGAAAGTTTTTTTAGTGAAAGTTACTTTTGGCTCTGAAGCAAGAGAATTCCCCTTAGTAATGGGGTCGTTAGGATCTTCACCTTTCATAGCAGAAAGCAAAATAGACGCATCTATTACGTTTTTAGCCATGGGTCCGGGAGTGTCGTAAGTACTCGAAATAGGAACAATACCATCCCTGCTTAATAGACCAACGGTGGGTTTAAGTCCAACTAAAGCGTGTGTGCTTGAAGGCGATAAGATAGACCCTGAAGTTTCAGACCCTAAAGCAGCAGCAGCATAATTTGCTGCAATTGCAGCCCCACTTCCGGCACTGGATCCGCCCGTGTCAAAGTCTCTTATCCCATAGGGGTTCAGGGTTTGCCCTCCAACAGCACTATATCCATTAGGACAACCTTTACAAAGGTAATTTGCCCACTCGCTGAGGTTTGTTTTTCCTAGAATAACAGCTCCTTTTTCTCGAAGACGGTCTACAATAAACGCATCAGATGTAAGGTTGTTTTTGAGCGCATGAGCACCTGCAGTTGTCGGCAAACCCTCTGCGTTGATGTTGTCTTTTAAAAGAATAGGGATCCCATACAACAGATGCTGTTTTTCGGGCCGTTTAGCATCCTTTTTACGAGCGTCTCTAACTGCATTAGGGTCAATAGAAATGATTGCATTTAAGGCCTTGAGTGAGTCGTTTTCAAAAAGCACAATTCTGTACAAATACCATTGCGTAAGTTTTTCATAACTTAGAGTTCCTGCGGTAACATGATTTTGTAGGGTAGGAATATTTTGTTCTAAAATAAAAGGCTTAAGCTGTTCATAATCCTCTTTAGAAAATGAAGCTATTTGAGGAGCTATTGATTTCCACAAATTATTTCTGTCCGAGACCTTAGACTGAATCAAGCGGTATTGCATTCGCTTGGATTTGTGAGCATCATTTTTTTCTAATAATTGAGATTCATCGTAAGAAACCCAGGGCGATATAGTTGTTTTTGGCGTTTGTTCACAGCCAATAAGCAAAAGGAAAACGAATAAAAACAGGTTTTTCATAGCACTTTTTTATGGCCACAAGACCTGGTCTGGTGGTTTATTTCTGGCTTGGTTATCAGAACAAATTTAGTGATTTAAAATTTAGATTAAGTCAAAAGATCTAAAGCACCTTGAATTTACACAAAACCAGAAAGGCTTAAAACGAAAAAACCTCTGTTTTAAGAGAGGGTTTTTATTATTAAACATAAAAACTGGCGCTTAGTCATTTAACTTAAGAACAGCCATGAATGCTTCTTGTGGAATTTCTACATTTCCAACTTGACGCATTTTCTTTTTACCTTTTTTCTGTTTTTCAAGGAGTTTTCGTTTTCTTGAAATATCACCACCATAACATTTAGCGGTAACGTCTTTCCTCAAGGCTTTAATGGTTTCTCTAGATATTATTTTTGCACCAATAGCGGCTTGTATTGGAACGTCAAACTGTTGTCTAGGAATTAGCTGGCGTAATTTTTCACACATCTTTTTCCCTATAGAATAGGCGTTGTCTATGTGAATTAGAGCAGATAGCGCATCTACCTGACTTCCGTTGAGCAAGATATCTACTTTAACTAATTTGGATAGGCGCATTCCTGTTGGGGAATAATCGAAAGAAGCATATCCTTTAGAAACGGTTTTTAATCGATCGTAGAAATCAAAAACAATTTCCGCCAAAGGCATATCAAACGTTAATTCAACGCGTTCGGCTGTAAGATAAGTTTGGTTGGTTATGGTTCCCCTTTTTTCGATACAGAGCGACATAACATTTCCAACAAAATCAGATTTTGTAATTATAGATGCCTTAATAAAAGGCTCTTCGACGCGATCGAGGGCAGATGGATCTGGAAGATCAGAAGGGTTATTTACCAGGAACAATTCGTTGACATCTTTCTTAACAAAAGCATGATAAGAAACGTTAGGCACTGTAGTTATAACAGACATGTTAAACTCTCTTTCTAATCGTTCTTGAATAATCTCTAAATGTAACATACCTAAAAAGCCACAACGAAAACCAAATCCAAGTGCGGCAGAGCTTTCAGGAATAAACACAAGAGACGCGTCATTTAGTTGAAGCTTTTCCATTGAAGAGCGCAGCTCTTCGTACTCTTCGGTATCTACAGGATATATTCCTGCAAAAACCATTGGTTTTACTTCTTCGAAACCATCAACAGCATTTTGCGTAGGTCTTCCAGGTGTTGTAATCGTATCTCCAACTTTTACTTCTTTAGCGTCTTTTATTCCTGTGATTAGATAGCCAACATCACCGGCTTTAATGATTTTTCTAGGCTCTTGTTTAAGTTTAAGTGTCCCAATTTCATCTGCGTTATATGTTTTTTGAGTAGCAAGAAACTGTATTTTTTGGCCTTTGGAAATGGTTCCATTCAGCACTCTAAAATAAGTTTCTATTCCTCGAAAAGGGTTGTATACAGAATCAAAAATAAGAGCCTGAAGCGGCTCGTCAACACTTCCCTTGGGATGCGGAACACGATCAATAATTGCAGTCAAAATTTCTTCGATTCCTAAACCTGTTTTGGCAGAGGCAGGAATAACTTCTTCTGGAGTACAACCCAGTAGATCAACAATGTCATCAGTAACTTCTTCTGGATTGGCAGAAGGCAGGTCAACTTTATTAAGCACAGGAATAATTTCTAAATCATTTTCAAGCGCTAGATATAAGTTTGAAATGGTTTGCGCCTGAATACTTTGTGCAGCATCAACAATTAGCAAAGCACCCTCACATGCAGCAATAGACCGCGAGACTTCATACGAAAAGTCAACATGACCGGGTGTGTCAATTAGGTTCAAGATATAGTCTTGCCCTTGATGGGTATACTCCATTTGAATTGCATGTGACTTGATGGTAATACCACGCTCACGTTCCAAGTCCATACTGTCCAACAATTGATCTTGTTTTTCACGCTCAGTAACCGACCCTGTAAAATCGAGTAGCCGATCTGCTAGCGTGCTTTTCCCGTGATCAATATGGGCAATGATGCAAAAATTCCTGATGTACTTCATAAATCTCTTTCCTAAGCTTAAGGGGCAAAGATACTTATTTGTATTATGCTTTTTTGTTTTCTCATAAGATTTAGTTGCCCTGAATCTTTTTAGTTTTAATAAGGTCTTCTCCAGGTCTTTTATATAATCTAAGGAGTCGGTTCATCAAAATTAACTGCTTTTACGTACTTTTGTCAAAAATTTTAGGCCTTGGTGAAAATTGGTGACATAGAACTTAGTGACTTCCCGCTCCTTTTGGCGCCTATGGAAGACGTTAGCGACCCTCCGTTTCGGGCACTTTGTAAAGAAAACGGAGCAGACGTTGTCTACACCGAGTTCATTTCGAGTGAAGGTCTAATTAGGGATGCAGCCAAGAGCGTAATGAAGCTCGACATTTACGAAAAAGAACGCCCTGTTGGGATTCAGATTTTTGGAGCTAACGAAGAGTCCATGCTTCGGTCTGTAGAAATTGTTGAAGCTTCTAAGCCAGACATCATTGATATTAATTTTGGATGCCCTGTAAAAAAAGTAGTTAGCAAAGGAGCAGGAGCAGGAATTTTAAAAGACATTCCCCTAATGGTACATTTGACCAAGGTAATGGCAGAACACACCAACCTTCCTATAACTGTTAAAACACGATTAGGTTGGGATCACGATTCTATAAGAATAGTTGAGGTTGCCGAGCGGTTACAAGATGCTGGAGCGAAAGCCATTTCTATTCATGGCAGAACTCGAGCCCAGATGTATAAAGGAGACGCAGATTGGCGCCCAATTGCTGAAGTTAAAAACAACCAACGCATGCACATACCGATCTTTGGTAATGGCGATGTTGACACCCCAGAGCGGGCAATAGAAATGCGAGATGAATACGGTTTAGACGGAGCAATGATTGGAAGAGCAAGCATAGGAAATCCGTGGTTTTTTAGTCAAGTAAAGGACTTTATGAAAACGGGCACACATGCAACTCCACCAAATATAATTGAACGTGTAGAAGCTGCTCGAAGGCACTTAGAGATGGCAATTGCATGGAAAGGAGAGGTTCTTGGTGTTTTGGAAACACGACGTCACTATACCAATTACTTTAAAGGGATCCCTCATTTCAAAGAGTACCGAACCCGAATGGTAACTTCAAACGCATCGGCAGATGTATTTGCTGCTCTAGCAGATGTTGAGACAAACAGGGGAGACTACGAAATGGTTTAATGTAATTTTATTTGTTTTCCAACCCGAGCACTAGCCCAAGCAGAAGCGATACCCCCTAAAACAAAAATAAGTACCAAGACCATTCCAACATTTTGAAACTCCAATCGAACGGGATATGGAAAGCTGGTTCCCGGAACAAACAAAAACGGGGAATAACCTTGTATAAGAACCAAGGCAGAGCCAAGCAAAACACCTATCCCACCTCCAACCCAGCTTATCATTCCTCCCAAATAAAAGAAAATAGATTGAATTTCTTTAGGCAATACACCCATCGCATAGAGGACTTTTAGCTGTGGTCTTTTCTCCAAAATCATCATAGTTATCGCGCCAACAACGTTGAAGAGCGCAATTACAATAACCAAAGTAAAAATAAGATAGATGGCCATTTGTTCAGTATTAAGCATCTTAAAGAGGGCTGCATTAAGCTCTGATCGGGAACGGATTTGCAGCTCGGTATTGAGTATGGCTTTGAGTTGTTTTTCTAGATCAACTTTGTTAAAATTAGGATCAACTCTAAGCTCAAGGGAGCTGAAGGTATTTTCTTTTCTTTGGAAGAGCTTACGGGCATAAGAAACACTTGAAAAGATATATTTTTTATCCAGCTCTTCGCTTACAGAATAAATCCCCGAAACTAAGGCGCTTTTGTTTATGAATGGATCTTTGAGTTGCGCATTAGAGGAAGATCTTTTAGGAACGGTTAACACCAAAAAATCGTTGTAATCATAACCCCCCAAACCAAGAATTTGAGCCACCCCACCTCCAATAACAACCTCATCAAATTCTTCGCTAAACCATCTGCCACTGTTTAAAAGGGAGTCTTTTTCAATTACATTTAGGTAGGAAGGGTCAACACCTTTTAAGTAGGCTACATGGTTTTTGTCTCTATAATTTAAAAAAACTTTGTCTTCAATGATTCCGGAAAATTCAATAATTCCTTCGATTTTTTTAACCTTGGACATGCTAAGCGTATCAACTTCAAAGGCTTTTCCTTGAACAGTCTCAACCCTAAAGTCGGGATCAAAAACATTAGATAACGAAAGGCCAAAATCTTTTAGCCCCGTAAAAGCTGAAAGAACAATTAACAAAGCAGCAGCAGCAATTAAGACGACCGAAAGAGCAATATAATTGATTATGTTGATTACGTTTTGCTTGCTTCTGGTGAAGAAATATCTAGTAGCTATGTATAATTGGAAGCGCACGGGGTTATTTTTTTTTACGAGAATCCAAGCTCTCGGGGTTTTTGATAGGGTCGTTTGTAGCTTCAAGCGCGCGATCAATTTTTTCAATATAATCTAGAGAATCGTCTAAGTAAAAAACCAGATCTGGAACTTTTCGCAATTGATTTTTAAGTAATTTAGCGAGGTCGTGTTTTACTTGAAATCTATTCGATTTTATTCCCTTTAATACCTCTAGGGCTTTTGCTGGAGGGAACAGGCTTAAGTATATTTTAGCAATAGAAAGGTCTACAGTAACGGCAACTTTGGTTACGGAGATCAAAAGATTAGAAACGCCTTCTTTTCGGACAGCCCCTTGAAGCATTTGTGCGATTTCTTGTTGTAATAAAGTTGCTATTTTTTTTTGTCTAGGGCTTTCCATTAGATTTAATATTGAGTAAAATTAAGGATATTTGTTGGGATGGACTCTTCAAACACAAAGTATAGCAATTAAATAAGGGAATTAGGCTTATGTGTCATTTAGAAAAACACCCACAACTCTTATTTTTATCACTACACATACTGTTTTTGGCTTAATATCAGAGCTACAAAATTATTTTAAAAAAACATTTATAGCCACTCAGAATTTTAGATAGTAGTTACAGGCGCTCCCATTTATATTCACCACTTAGCCTAAAAGAGCCCTCGTGTTTTTTGCTCCAGCTATTAGGTTCAATTAGAGACAAAAAAGATTCTTTTTCGCCTTGATACAAATGATAAGTTTCCCCTACTATGGGCTCGAATTTAAACTTGGCAGAATAAACCATTTGGGTATCTGTAGCTAGATCTACAAAGGCTTTAATTTTATTTTGTAAGTCTGCAAGCTCTGCCTGAAACTGCTTAGAAACCTTATCAACCCCCTTTTTCTTAAAAGAGTCTACATTGGGAATACTAATTACAGGACTGCTGTTACTAATGGCGTAAGGAAGGAGTTTTGATATGTATTCCTGACTTTCTTCGTTCCATGCTACATTATCCGGTTTTTTTGAAGATTTCATTTTCTAGCGTTTACTACAAAAATAAGGTTCTTCTATAGTCTAGCCAATTTTACTTAAAAAAATTCTGCAACAAAACATTGAAGGGGCTAAAGCCGCTATTGATGCAGAAAGGGTATATCGAAGAGAGCGATGATATAACGGATTATTATTTAAACACCCCAGAGCTTAGAGCTGCGTTGCGGCCTATGAAGGTTAAGAAATAGGACCCTGAATGGAAAGAGAATAGCTTGAATATACTTAGTCTACCTTCAAGAAGAAGTGAATCCTTTGACAGGCATTAAAGAGCTTCTGAGCAACGAAGACATGGTAACACTAGCATTGATTCATAAGGCAAAATTAGGCGATGTGAACGCCTATAAAGCCCTCATGGATTCTGCTTATGGATGAGTCAAACAAAATGTAGAAATAACAGAAGCAGAAACCCCAATATTTAAGCAATTAGATGTTGACGTTATTGAATAAATAAAGGCCAAGTGGTATTGATGCTTTGTAGCCCTCACCTTAGCTGTTGCTTTAGTGGGGGTTTTTTATGTTTATTTGATTGTTAGTTTATTAAGGCAGTTATAACTCAAAAAGTATTAGTTATACTTTTTCAATAATTCTAAATGGTTATTTATTATAATATTTTTTGAAATACCATCTCCATGGCCAGCATTATCGACAGCTATAATGAATTTATCCTCTTCAGGGGTGCCAATTAGTTTATTCCAGGGTAAAAATGAATCTTCATATTCAAATATTCCGTCAAGCTTACCAACAATGTGAAGTATTGGAATTTTTATTCTTCGTAAATAAATGTGTGCTTCGATTTCTTTTCTGCTTTTTTGAAGCATTAATCCACCAATAAAAATAGCTGCTGACTTAACTCTTTCGTCAATAGCTAAAAGAATATTTGAAGTAACAGAGCCCCAGCTATAGCCTAAATAAGAAAGCTTTTTTATTTCTAAGTCTTCTCTTGTTTCTAGATAGTCTATAACTCTTTTAAAATCTTTTCCAATTTTGATAATAGCATTTTTATATTCCTCTGATTCGTTTGGCCACCAATCCTTGAGAGGTTTTTCTCTATCGTAATTATTATAGTAAACAGGAATTATTAAAGAATAACCTTCATCTAAAATGTATTTTCGCTCCTTTAATAAATTCTCGTCAATTATAAATTTATCAGAAAATATTGCTCCTGCCGTTGGGAATTCAATTATTGGAACCGACTTGTTTTTAAATTCTTTAGACGAAATAATGAAGCCATACAACTTTTCATCACTATTATATGGTGTATCCATTTCAAATTTTTCAATTGAATAGTTTGGATTTGGACTTTTCAATTCTGATGTTTTGACTTTTAGGGGTGCTTTTGGATAATCGAATTGTGATTTATAAACTTCGAAAACCTCATCACTTACACCAATTTCATCATCAAAATTTCTCTCTATATGTCTGATATTAAAATTATTGTTCTCTTCATTTTCATTATCAAAGTTTTTTACCAATCTAAATCCATTTTGAACTGACCTATCTAATGGGTTTAGACTATAAAAGCTGTTAAAAGTATATTCATTGGTATTAAAAGCCCCTCCAAGTATCGAACGCCTATCATTTCCATGAGGATTAATTACCCATTCCCTTACATTTCCGGCAATATTTGGTAATAAATTTAAATTTGCACTTTGAAATTTTACGCTTTTCAGTTTTGTAGAATTATAATTGGAGTTTTTTAATTCCGGTAACTTTGACGTAAACCCTGACAATAAAGCTGCATCAAGCCACTGATAAATATTAGGCAAATCTAAAGATTTATATTTTGCGTAAGCCCTAGCCTCAAACCAAGAAACGCCATTAACCGGAAACTCTCCTTCTCCATCTGGATATTCGCCATATGACCAATTCTTTGGACCAGATTTTCCATATCTATCGGTAAACAAACTTTTTGCTTCATCAAAGCTATATTCGTGTCCATTAATTATAATTGGAAAATCCCAATAATCAGGATTTTTATAGCCTCCCGATTCAATAAAATTCTTAAACTCATAATTGGAAACCTCTTTTTTTGAAACACCAAAAGCATCTATTTTAATGTTACTTCCAAAATAAACACCAGGCATGTTCATGAAAACATCTTCTTTTGATTTTTTTAAAACAAAGCCATCAGGTAACTTTTCAATTAAACTAATGTTGAAAAACCCGTATTCTCCTTTAGAACCGATATATTCGGTTTTCCCATTTATAAGTTTTAAATTAAAATCATCCCAATATCCTAGTCCAGGAACTCTCAAACTATCAATAGGGGTTTTTCCAATATAATTCCAAATTGAATCCCCCCCATATTTAACATACACATCCGTTTTATCTATATCACTATCTACATTTATTTTCCATGATGATTTAATGAAAAAACTTTTTAATATTTGATTCTCGGGGTATTCTGCTAATAATTCTTTTGATTTTTTAAAGACATAGTTAATATTATTATTGTCGTATGCTATTGATATTTTTGGTAAAAGCTCCGTAAGCAGTTCATTTTTTGATTCTGATTTTCTAAAGAAATAAACAAAAAGAATTAGTAATAGCCCAGTAAATACAACATTCGCTACTTTTATAAATTTACTTTTTTTGTCATTTGATTTGGGTTTTTGGCTTTCTGATTGCCGAGATTTTATAAATAAAAAAAATAAGGAAGCTATAAATGCTGCAATCAAGCCAATTATAATATAATTGAACCACTTACTATCAATTGAATATTTTTGAAATAACCAGTCAATACCTTGCAAGATTGTAAATCCAAAAGCGAGAAAACCACTAGTTACTTGAAAAAATTTATTAGAACTCATAGTAATGTTATTTCAACTAATATACAAAACTGTTTTAATGCATTTTTTAATAACTTATGTAAACTTGTTTAACACAACCAATATATGTAGCTTAGTATCTAACATTAAATTATACATTCAAATTTATTTAAGAAATCGTTAACTTAAATTGCTGTTTTTATATCCTTTTAATATATGTCTATGGAAGAATCTATAAATAAAGCGCAGGCTCCAAAAAGGCACCTCCATATTGTGTTCTTGGTTATGCTGATATTCTTTGTTATTTCCTTAGTCACCAACATCCTCAATTCAATCATTGTCGATGTCAAAAAAAGTTTTGATCTGAGTCTTGTTATGACTGGATTCTTGCCTTTTTCCTTTTTCATTGCTTATGGTATAATGTCAATCCCCGCTGGTTTTTTATCTGAACGTTTTGGCAGTAAAATTCTGTTAAGTTTTTCTTTTTTGCTTATGACACTTGCTTCTCTTGGTTTTGTATTTGTCCCAACCTATTTTGTTTTTAGCATTACCCTATTTGTATTGGGCAGTTGCATGGCAATTTTACAAGTTATCATAAATCCCATGCTAAGGAGTGCTGGGGGGAAGGAGCATTTTGCTTTTAATTCAGTAGCTGCTCAGTTAGTTTTTGGAGGTGCATCTTTTGCTAGCCCATATTTATATCTCTATTTAGTTGGAGATCATGCTTCTGAAAATTGGGCCACTAGCCTACGTAGTCTTGTGCCCGAAAACATTCCATGGGCTTCGTTATATATTGTTTTCTCAGTCTTTTCTTTTGCTTTGTTTCTTTTAACAGGACTAATAAAATATCCAAACTATGAAAAAGTGAAAGATGAAAAAGTGGGAGACACCAGTTCATATTGGGAGTTGTTAAAAAACAAATATACAATCTTATACTTCATAGGAATATTTTGTTACGTAGGGGTTGAACAAGGAATTGGAAATTGGATTTCTCATTTTTTACAAGAATATCATCAGTTAGATCCACAAACAGTTGGTGCAAATACAGTTGCCTACTTCTGGGCAATGCTGACCTTTGGTTGTCTTTTGGGGCTCGCCTTGCTAAAAATAATAGATAGCAGGAAACTGCTAATTGGTGCTTCTGTAACAACAATCTTATGCTTGTTTTTTGCACTTCTGGGCAATGCGCCCTCAGCCTTATTTGCCTTCCCCATGCTTGGATTTTCTATTTCTGTAATGTGGTCCATCATTTTCTCTTTGGGCCTAAATTCAATAAAATCAAATCATGGGTCTTTATCTGGTATATTGTGTACCGGAATTGCGGGTGGAGCAATTTTTCCATTTATTGTTGGAATGATCGGAGAAGCTATTTCTTTAAAAACAGCCTTATTTTTCCTAATCATACCTCTAACTTTTATCTTATCAATAGGTTTTTGGGCAAAACCCTTAGTTATTAATAAAACTATAGAATCAAAAAGCAATAGTAAATGAAAGAATACCTTGGTGTTGATCTTGGCGGAACTAACTTTAAAGCAGGTCGTGTTTCCTTTGGGAAAATTGATTTTGAAGTTTCAAATCCTGTACATCGAAATATTACAGAGTCAGAGATGTTCATTATCCTTTTCAAAACAGTAGATGCTGTAATTACAAAAAAAACAACTGCAATTGGAGTTGGAGTTCCTGGGATAGTAGATCCCGATTCTGGAGTTATTTATGACCTTATGAATCTTCCTGTTTGGAAAGAAGTTCCTCTTAAAGAAATCCTAGAAGACCGCTATGCGATACCTGTTTACTTAAATAATGATGCTAATTGTTTTACTAAGGGAGAACAAATCTATGGTAATGGAAAAGCCTTCACCAATTTTGTTGGACTATCGATCGGGACTGGCCTGGGGATGGGAGTAATTATTAAAAATAAACTTTACAATGGCTTGCTTTGTGGAGCTGGAGAAATAGGATTGATTGCTTACAAAGATAGTATTATGGAGCATTACGCCAGTAGTCTTTTCTTTGAAAGAAAATTTGATTCAAGTGCAAAAGAAATGAGCATCTTAGCTGCTCAAGGAGATTCTAATGCCTTGCAAGCGTATCACGAATTCGGTGTGCACTTAGGAAACGCCATCAAAAGTATTAACTATATAGTTGCTCCAGAGGCCATTGTGCTCGGCGGATCGATCAGTAAGGCAACTCACCTCTTTAAAAAATCGATGGAAAAAACCCTAAATGAATATGCTTTTCCTAAGCAATTGGAGCATTTAGTAATTAAAGTTTCACAAATAAAAGGGATTGCTATTTTAGGAGCAGCAGCTCTTTGTGTTGAATAAAAAGCCTCATTTATTTTAAACTAATGAATCTAAGAACAGGAAAAAGGATACCTGAGGATGGCTGCTCTGAAGCCTAAGGAGGTTAAGAAATACGATGCCGAATGGAACGCTTTTGTCAAGCAAAATCCTGAATTAGGGCTCAAAAAGAACTAAGTAAGGTTTATTCTTCTTTAACCATAAAGGGTTTAATGAGCCAACTTATGAGAGCTATAACAAGGCTTACACCTATGAATATTCCAATAGTAGTAAAAGTAATATAGGAACCATCTAAAAATCTCATTGGTAAAGATTCTTCTTCACTTAAATCTCCAACATAAACTTCTTCTCCAATTTCAAGAAGTCTAAATCTGTTTGTATTAATAACATCTTCTTTCTTTTTAATTTCAATTAGTGTCCCATTATTTAATAACTCCTTTAACTGATATTCCAGAGTAAAACCCCCTGGCTTACTTTTTAAAGAAGATTTAATACCTTCTAAAGTTTTCATTCTCCCATTCTCCCTGCAATAAACTCTGTCATCTAAAATGTTTGCAAAAGAATTTCCATTAAATTGTTCAATTAAAAATTTTTTCTTGTAACGATTGTAATTATTAAAGTTGTAATAACAATTTTTTTATCATTTTTACAATAATATATTACACGTCTTCTTTGTAATTTGTCTTTAATCTTCTAAAGTTAAAGAAAAATGTAACATTCGTATTCAAAAGTTTACGAACGTTTACAAATAAATGAGGCCCCTTCTAGAACAGTAGTTCAAAGAGGGATTTTCTTATTATATTGATAGAAGGTATTAACAAAAGAAGTAAAAGAGGGTTCGAATCCCTGTCTCTCTGCAAACATGAATATAAACCCCCGATAATCAAGGGTTTTATTTTTATAGTTAACCGTATTGTCAAAAATATCTTTTAAATAGAAAAAAAATATTTTTGAATTATATTCATAAATATTCTTGTGTTTTTGCTACTTCTACTAATTTTAGTGTCAACCAACCACTTATTCCTCCTATGACTAACAATATCAATGCTATGGAATAACTACCTAACACCATATGACCCACACTAAATAAAAGACTGTTCAAAAAGATGACTCCAAAAACAAAGCCAAGCCAAGAATTTCGTGAACTACTCGTGTCAACAAGTTCAGGAACTTGGGCTGCTATAGGTCCCCACCAACCTTTGGGGCGCACTTTTTTATAGAAGGAAAGCAGTTTATCATTGTCTACAGGCTTGGTGGCAAAGGTAACCACAAGACTAATGATGGTACACAATATGAGAATAACCGTTGCGCGAATAAGTGCAACATCATCTTGGTACCACCCGTTGACCCGCGCTAGAACCGTATCATTGACCAATCCAAAGCCATGCATCCATTTAATCCATAAAAAACCATTGGCTAAGAACAAGGCCGAGATCATACTTGTAATTTCGGACCATGCATTGATACGCCACCAAAACCAACGTAACATAAGAATGATAGCGATACCGGAAACTATTTCTATGATGTAAATCCATGCCTCCGCAATACTATCCATTTGCCATGCAGCAACGGCGGATAGCAACAATAAGATTACAATACTTAGCCGAGAAACAAATAAGTAGTGACTGTCATTGGCTTTTGAATTGATAAATCGTTTGTAAATATCATTAACCATATATGAACCGCCCCAACATAAATGGGTATCTACAGTACTCATAAAAGCTGCCATGAAGGCTGCTACCAAAAGTCCTTTTAATCCTTCAGGTAGCACGGCATTAATCATCATTGGATATATCAATTCAGGATCAGCCGATAATGCTGGTGAAGCTTCAGAAATTGGTAAAATAACAATAGAACCTAAACCGACAACAATCCATGGCCAAGTAAGAATAACCACCCCAGCAACAGCAAACCACAATGACGCTTTGATCGCGTGCTTTTCATTCTTCGCAGAAAACAGGCGTTGCACAATATAACCATCCCCTTGCGCCTGCCCCAGCCATAAAACACCAATAAGGCAAACAAAGGATATCATTTCGGTGACCCCAATATGCGATAGATCAGGAAACATATCCAATACTCCCGCTGGTGCATCTGCTCTTGCCGCAATTTGAGTTGCCAATTCTGTGGGTCCACCCAACTTAACCAAAACCAAAATTGCGAGTATAACGGTACTAATAGTACCTGCAGAAAAATGCAGCATATCTAAAATGACTACCCCCTTGATTCCTGATGTCAAGGTATGCACGAGTGCAAATATCAAAGTAATCCCAAGCGCGAGTTCAGCACTCCAACCCAACATAATATTCGAAAATTTAAGCATGGCGAGAATCACCCATCCTAAAGAAATACAGTTTTTAAAAATCCCGAAGAATCCAGCAGTAAAACCTCTGAGCACCGATGCCGATTTACCACTATAGCGTAGCTCAATCATTTCAGCATCAGTTAGTATTTCAGCCCTTCGCCAATATTTAGCGTAGAAAAAGACCATCATCAAAATGCCTGTACCCAGATACCACCAAAGCCAATTACCATAAATACCTTTGCTACGAACCAATGCAGTTACCGCCAAAGGAGCGTCTGTCGCAAACCAGGTTGCTGCAATCGATGTGCCCAAAAGCCACCAAGGCAAGTTGCGTCCTGCTACAAAAAAATCATTAATGTTTTTTGATTTATGTTTCGCTACAAAAAAGGCGATCCCCATAGAAAATATCATATAGGAACTAATAACAACCCAATCAAGGAATTCAAGCCCTGTAGGTACACTATTTTCTAAGTTTTCGGAAAGTATCATTTAATTCAACGGAGGAAGTACCTCTTTTTGTAATGTCAGCATTTCATGGCACATATCTACTGCGTTTCGATAGGAGTTTACCGTGGGTTCTATCAAGATAGCCTGCAGTAATTTGTCTTTAGATTGTTCATCATAGGCTTCGACCAACAATTGGTGAATGCTCGCATGCAAGCGAATGGTTGCAGCAATACCTTCCGGAATAGGCTTCATGGCAACCGGTTGAATACCTGAAGCATCACAATAAGCCGGAAGTTCTACTACTAAATCATCGGGTAAGTTGGGAATCGCCCCCTTGTTAGGTACATTTACAGCTTCAAGCCATTGTTTTTCATTACTCATCACTGATTCCATAATTTGGGTGGCTATCTCGCCAGAGCTCTTAAAACTACCGTCATCATTTTCCAATTGTATTTCTTCCGTACTACCAACAGGTAAAAGCTTTTTACTCCAATCTTTGGTCCATTCTCTTTGATAATCAACACGGTCTACGGTATACACTCCTTCTGGAATTTGATTGTTCTCCCATGGATGACCTTCATAGGGGTCATAGAAAAATTGTAATTGTGGAATCACAAATTCTTCTGCCCAGCGAATATACTCTCCATAGTGATTGGAAGCAGGCGAAGGCCATTGGCCAAAACGTCTAAATAGAATTCTACCTAAAGCCATTTCGTGCCATTTGGCCAACCAATCTCCTTTTTGTTCGACCTCCCGCAATTTTGGATACAGATCTTCTCCTGTAGATTTTTGTCTGATTTCTTGAAACCAAGTAAAGTGATTGATGCCACAGGCTTTGGTCTGCAAATCGTTTAAGGGAACAGCTAATAATTCAGACAATTGTTCTCTGCCCATAAAAACCCCATGACATAAACCAACAGTTTTAATCGAAGTTAATCTAGTTAAAGCTTCACAAATTTTATGCTCTGGATTCGAAAAATTCAAAAGCATAGCATCAGGGCATAATTTTTCCATAGCCCTAGCCAAATCCATAATAACTTTGATATTTCGTAGTGCGTGAAAAAGCGAACCTATTCCACCATTCTCACCGTATACTTGCTTAAATCCATATTTTTTAGGAATATGAAAATCTTGTGACCAGTATACATTGCGATCTTTTTCGAGGGCACAAATAACAAAATCAGCTTCTTTTATAGCTTCGTCCCTATTCGTTGTAGCTATAATCTTAGCTTTGCGATTTAGTTTCTCATTGACATATTCCCCATGCTTGACCACATGATCTAAGTGGTTAATTTCAATATCCATCAAGTGAATTTCCAAACCATTTTGACACAGTGTTGTGCTCATCAAAATGTCTTGAACGATAATCGGTCCGAATTGTAAACTACCCGCCCCGATGTAGGCTATTTTTATCATAATATACGATTCTTTTTAAAGGCTAAATTTATTAATAGCTCTTTATGTTTAACAATATAGATCATAAATCTTCCTTTAAGAAAATAATTTTCATGACTTGTACCTGTCTTTTTTGTATACCATAAAACTAAAAAAGAAGAAACAAGAAGGTAAAATAGAATGACAACCCAATCAAAATAATGTAATTGCATATTAAGATAAATTAATGGTATCAGGATCAATGAATGTGGAACAATTTTGATGATTATGAAGTATTGATGCAGGAAAGGAATTATAATCTTTTTTTGTAATGAAACTTTCATAGGCCTGCTGTTTATTCTCCCCTGAAATAAGTAAAATAACTTCTTTTGAATCCATTATTTCTTTTATTCCAATACTTATTCCGTGAGTAATTAATTGTTTAGACTTTTCCAACATTGCATGATTTAAACTAGCAGATGATAACTTTTGAATACCAAATAATTGATTCTTTTTTGTGCCAGGTTCATTTAAAGCTAAATGCCCATTTTCACCAATTCCCAAAATACATATATCAAGAGATTTTTTAATTAGATATTTTTGATATTTAATTAATTGATTTTCATCTTCAAAAGTTAGGCCATCTATCATAAAACAATTTTTAATATCTAGTTTCCATGGAACAATAACATTATTAATAATGTAATAATGACAAGAATTTTTTTCATTAACAGAAACCCCTTTCCATTCGTCCAATTGAAAAATATAGATTTTGGCTCTTAATTCAGGTTCATTTTTGAGCTTTTCTCCAATTAGAGAATATATTTTAGTTGGACTAAAACCAGTTGCAATTCCAATTAAAGTTTTTTCATTCACTCTTATTTGTGACATTATTTTGTTTACTATGGTATCTAGATAATCAGAGTAATTTAAAAATGAATTAATTTTCATAAAAACAAATAGGGTTAATCTTCTAATTAATAAAAGGAGTCTTCTCAAATATATTGAATATATAATTAATGAGGTAAATGCTTTCTAAAATAAACTATTACTGAAGAGGATATGCCTGCTATTGATTAAATAAAGGTCAAGTGGTATTGATGCTTTGTAGCCCTCACTTTACCTGTTGCTTTAGTGTTTTATTTACTAAGGACAAGTTCCCCAGACGGGTTTGTTGTCTTCTTTTAGTGCTGAATTTTGATGACCTAAACTAGCTGCTTTTCTCCAATCAGCAAAAGTGACTATTTTGTTTCATAAATTTTTTTGTATTTATATATAAATAGACATTTAATTAAATTTTATAAAATAAATTTATGCTTAGACATATTATACTCTTTGCTTTGTTAATTACAGCCTCATATGGTTATTCACAAAACAGCTCTTCTGGCCTTATCAAACCCTTTGGTATTTCAAAGTCGGAACTAATAAATGTTGAAAGAGCTCCAAACAAAGCTGGAAAAAATGCCTTTATATACAATTATCACACGCCATCTTTGCAGCTGGACAAAGATAATAAGCAGCCATATGGATTTTTAATAAAATACAGGTTTAACAGTAGCAATGAGCTAGTAGAAATACAAAAAATATCTTATTTTTTAAACAGAGGTTACTTGTAACCGAGAGTGGACTTTTTCCTAAAATGGGTATCGGAGTGGTTTTTATATCGGAGTCAATTTTTTTCTTACCATGCTCTTTCAAAACTATTTTTATCGAAGGATTTATTTTGAGTTATGAAAGTTGTTTTTTGATTATTGTTTGAATTAAAATTGGAGTGAGAATTAAATAATTTACTTAGTAAAGCGATTGGAGTTAGGATTAAAAAAAAAATTAAAGAGAGTAAAACATTAGGTATAATTTGACTTAATATGTATGAAACTTTAAACCAGATCTTTTCTATTATAATTGATGATTTATATGAAAGAACTCCTATTCCAGAAAGGAATAAGCAGACATAAAAAATTATTTCATTGTCGAGGAAGTAATTTAAAAACAAAAGTCCAAAAACAATTGTCAATAGGGTTAAAGAAGGATTAGATTTTAGTTTCATTAAAATAAGGTATAAATAAAGGGTGATAATGCACTACTTCCTGCGAAAACAATTAAGAATCCTATTAATAGTAGAACTACTATAACTGGCATTAACCAAAACTTCTTTTTAGACAATAAAAATTCAAAAAGTTCTCTCATAAATTAAAAATCAAAATATATGAATTGTTGTGATTCTTTTTTAAAGTTTATTAAAATTAAGAAGACACATATGATTACAAATATCTTAAAAATTAATTTAGGAAAGGTAACAAATAGGTTTCTTTCATCAAATCGTTGTGTCCAATCTACTAAAACTAAAACTAAAATATAGAAACTTATTTTTGGAGATAAATGAGTAACGATGTTAATATTAGAAATCATTGAGGTTAGGTAACTAAATGAATCTCCAATCGACTCACTTCTGAAAAACACCCACCCAATCGTAACTAATAAAAATGTTGTTACAACGTTGATAAATTCTTTAAGGGATGGGAGCAATGTGTTTGCTGCAATTATTGAACTTGTGTAGTTCCTGTTTTTGTTGAACATGAAAGTTGGTAGGAAAAGAATTGAGTGGAACAATCCCCAGAATATAAATGTCCAATTTGCACCATGCCAAAAACCACTTACAAGGAAAATGATAAAGATGTTTCTAATCGATTTCCACTTTCCTTCTTGTGAACCCCCAAGTGGGATATACAGATAATCTCTAAACCATGTTGAAAGGGAAATATGCCATCTTCTCCAAAATTCTCCAATGTTTCTTGAGAAGTAGGGGAACTTGAAATTCGACATTAATTCAAACCCTAAGAGTTTTGATGTTCCGATCGCTATATCAGAGTAACCACTAAAATCACAATAAATTTGAAATGAGAAATAGATTGCTCCTAACCACAGAGTTCCTCCACCAAAATCTTGGTAATTACTAAATATATCGTCAACTATTGGAGCGAGTGAATCAGCAATCACGACTTTTTTAAACATTCCCCAAAGGATTAATTTTAACCCCTGAATTACTTGATCATATTGAAATTCTCTTTTCTTTAGAATCTGTGGGAGTAAATTTGAAGCTCTTTCAATTGGACCGGCAACTAATTGTGGAAAAAAGGAAACGAAGGAGGCAAAAGAAATAAAATCTTTTGTAGGTTCTAACTTCTTTCTATAAACATCAATAGTGTAAGACATTGTTTGGAAAGTGTAGAATGAGATTCCAACAGGTAGAATAATATTCAATGTCCAAATACTTTTTATTTCATATCCTAATGAACTAAATAATTCAACCCAAGAATCAACAAAGAAATTGTAATATTTAAAGAATCCTAAAACACTTAGATTAAATAAAACAGAACCCCAAAGAAGTAATTTTTGTTTTTTCTTAGATGATTGATCAGATATACTTAAACCAATTACATAATCAACAACTGTAGAAAGGAAAATGAGAGACAAAAATCGATAATCCCACCAACCATAAAACACATATGAACTAACAAGAATAAGTGTGTTCTGATATTTTAGGTTTTTATTGAATACAAACCAGTATAAAATAAAAATTGTGGGAAGGAAAAGTAAAAATTCAATTGAGTTAAATAACATTAACTAAAATTTAATTGGAAATAATATCCTTTATTTTCGGATAAAGAGATTCAGATATTCTTTGATGCCCAAACTCATTAGGGTGAGAATCTCCCGGTATTATTTGAAGTTCTTCAAACGGTATTTCTTTTATTGATGGAAGTAAGTCATGGTATTCAAATCCTAACTCTTTAGAAAGAGATTTCATTTTTTCATGTATTGTTTCAAAAGGATAATCTTCCAAAAAGTGAATATCTGGAATAACTGTTAACAATATCTTCGTATTAGTTTTTATTGAGTATTCTGATAGTTTATTTAAAGATTTCTTCATCTCAATGAATGACGGATTTTCATCTTCATAAAGATTTCTGTAATATGATTTTAAATCAAATTCTGATTTTGATGAAAGTTTTTTAAAAGTCATTTTTAAGGTTGCAAATAACTGTGAGTTTTTAATTAACCAATTTGGGTTCCCAATTGGAAGTGTTTCAGCGTCATTAATGAAATAATTAATGACTATTAATTCTGGAGATATGTCTATTTGATTTGAAAGAAAATTATTTACATATCTAAAGGTATTGTAATTACCTATAGATCCGTTTAGAACTAAATAATTTAATGAATCTGATAATAGTTTTTCTTGAATGATTTGAGGATAAGAGTCTGTATTTTCAATTCCCCATCCTAATGATATTGAAGATCCAAGGAAAAGTATTTTTTTATCATTAACATCATATTCATCAGATCTCATGCCTTTTGAATTTAACTTAATCTCTACACCTTGAAGAATTGCAGCTTTATCCGATACATGATTATGTCCAAGAACTGGGTCTTGGATTTTAAGTTCATTAGCATACCTCCACATTTCAATATCATAATTCTTCATGTCTGAATTGATCATCCTAATTAATCCTTCAATGATAAAAACTGATACTATTAAAATAAAAACCTGATATAAAACTATTTTAATTATTTTCATTTTGTTTGTTCTAGACTTTTTATCTTTTCGAAAATTATATTAGACACTAATTCATTACCTTCTGAATTAAGATGTGTATCATCAATAAAATATTCCTTCTCTTTGGGGATTAAAGACTCTAGATCTATAACATTTACCTCTGACTCTAATATTATTTTATTAAGTGATTCTACAATACTTTTCTCATGGTGTGGAATATTGAAATAAGGTTCGGTTAGAAAAACAAACTTAATGTCAAATTCTTCAGAGATCTTCTCAAATAAATTAATTACTCTTATATATTCTATATTTGAAGAATCATTGAACCTAGATTTACTCTCATTTTTATTGATTTTACTTGGAAGAAGATTAATCGATTTAAGATGGTAATAGATATTTGTGAACCAATATGTTTTGAGATAGTTTAAAAAAAGGAATAGTTTACTTTTACTTGAATTAAGAATTGATTGATTGTTATCCAATTCCCAATAACTATTATAAGAAGAAAGTTGTCCAACGTCATTTAATGTTCCCATTAAAAAAACGTACTTGGGTTTGTACTTTAACCCTTTTGATAGGTAGGAAAACAAAGAATTAATATTATTACTTCCGGAAACTCCTCCATTTAAGACTTGAGTTTTTACACTCCCTAGATTGTTTAATTTTGATTGAAGTTTGTATGTAAATCTGTCCTTGTATTCTAATTGAATGTTTTCAACTGTGCTACCGCCCAGAAAAATAATAACCGATTCAATATTGTTTTTATCTTCATTCAAAAATCCATCATTATTTGTAAAAAAGTTGATTTTTTTATCCGTATTATTTAGAGTAAATGTCTTATTCTGATTTGGAGAATGTTCTCTTAAATTAATTGTTCTTTCAGAGTAAATAGGTAAAGAAATAACCGGAAGTAACTTTTCTACTAAAATCAATCCAACAAGTAATACCGTTAAGTTTATTAAAAGTGTTTTGAAAATTTTAATCATTTTTAAATTGTTGTTTATCAATTTTCGTTGTCTGTTCTTTTTTTAAGTACAAGAAATTTTCAATGACTAAAACATCCATTTCAGTATTCATAAAACATTTAAAAGCATCTTCTGGTGAATTTACGATAGGTTCACCTCGAACATTAAAACTAGTGTTTACTAATACTCCAACATTAGTAATTTTTTTAAATTCATTAATAAGTTTCCAATATCTAAGATTTGTTTTTTTACTAACTGTTTGGATTCTTGCACTGAAATCAACATGTGTAATTGATTGTAGTTTTGATCTATTGGTATATAGTTTTCCCCAATAATTTAATTTCCAATATCCTTGAGGAACATTAAGTTTAATTTTTTCTTGAATTTTTTTCACCATCAACATGTAAGGACTCATAGTTTCCCCTTCAAAAAATTTACTATAATCTTCTTCAAGAACTGACGGTGCAAAGGGTCTGAATCCCTCTCTATATTTTATCTTTAAATTAAGTTTTTTTTGCATTTCAGGATTTCTTGGATCTGCAAGTATTGATCTATTCCCAAGAGCTCTGGGTCCAAATTCTGATCTCCCTTGAAACCATCCAATCACATTACCCTCTGAAATTAATCCAGCAACTGTCTCTGATAACTCTTCAAATGATTCCACATGTTCATAGTTTGCTTTATACTTCTTATTGGTGATTATAATTTCTTTATTAGAAAAGTATGGACCTAGGTACGATCCTTTCATTAAATCATATTCTTTAGAATAATGTCTTTCAGAATCAAAATACATATGATTGAT
>MDSY01024572.1_pt1 | contig 36674 bp, 27 predicted proteins | sample 811131 | NCBI WGS metagenome assembly MDSY01 (sample SAMN05326643, study PRJNA326480) | marine metagenome | isolation source: seawater | place: Atlantic Ocean: South West | collected 2010
AAATAAACTTGAGGAAAATGTGTATAACGCTTCATAAAAGGGTATGTTGCTGCTAAAAACAAGCCAATAATTGACATCAAAATAGTCAGCATATTAAGAAGTAACACTAGAAAAAAAGCTATCGTAGATAAAGCAGCGAATAGCCACAAAGCATCTTTACCTTTCAGCGCACCGGTTGCTAATGGCCGTCCCATTGTTCTACGCACTCGGCTGTCTATATCTTTATCTGCATAATCATTAATCACACAGCCCGCACTTCGCATCACAATGACTCCTAGTGTGAACACAGTTAACACTAATAAGTCCGGCACACCCTCAGCAGCTATCCATAATGCCGACAAAGTTGGCCATAACAACAATAAGATACCTATAGGCTTATCTAGGCGCATTAGTTGGATATAATTAGGTAACTTCTCTCTCATCATCGCGAATATAGAGCTGGTAAAAAAATTTCATTAACAAGTAGTACCTTGCCCGTAATATAAAACTCAGAACGCCTCCCCCATAATAATTGTGGGCGTTCATCTTCTTCTAACAACGCTACCTCATATAGCCATTGCCCCGGTTTTATGCAAGCAATTTCAATACGACCACGAGTCACGGTTGGATCCGAAAACAACAGCTCCCCGAGTGGTTTATTTCCCAATTTATTGAAGCGATGTTGCATACTCATATATGTTGTTCTAGGTACTATTGTTCGCGCATAAACATTTGCTCTATCTCCATCCATTAAGCGCACTTCTCGCTGATAGCTAAGCTCATTTAGTGACAACTTTAAAGACAAACTTTCATCAGTTAATGGTTTAATCCAGCTATTACCCAATAAATCGACTGAAAAAACATCTTGGTTATGTTCTTTTAATCGCCGCGTGAGCGAGCCTTTATGAAGTAACCACTCAGCTATGTTTGAGGGCATCAAACGTCGCTGTGGTCGATGCCACTGTGTTAAGCCCTTCATAACAATAGCCCGACCAGCATACTACACCTGTCCAAAATCAATTTTATGTCCAAACCACCGCTGAACTAAAGCATCACTGTTTTCCGGTGACACCGCCAATAAGTAATCCGCGGCAGCTGACATCACATTAATCAAATCTTGATCTTCCATCAAATTAGCAACTCTAAATTCGGGTAACCCAGTCTGCCTCGTACCCAATAATTCTCCAGGACCGCGTAACTCTAAATCGCGCTGCGCAATCAAAAACCCATCATTAGTATTACGCAAACAACTTAAACGTGATTGACCATTTTCTGACAACGGTGATCGATACATAAGTACACACTGACTTTCTACTTTACCACGCCCCACTCGGCCACGTAATTGATGTAACTGTGCCAGGCCTAAACGTTCTGCATTCTCAATCACCATCAAACTAGCATTCGGAACATCAACACCGACTTCAATGACTGTTGTAGCAACTAATAGATCGATTTCACCAGATTTGAAACGCATCATTACCTGATCTTTTTCTGCAGACTTCATTCGTCCATGAACTAAGCCAACACGACAGTCAGGTAGGGCTACCTGTAACTCTGATGCTGCATCCTCAGCAGCTTTACATTGTAAATGTTCCGATTCTTCAACTAATGTACAAACCCAATAGACCTGTCTACTTTGTTGGCAAGCAATATGAACCCTTTCAATAATATTTTGACGACGCGTATCTGGAATCACAGCTGTTGAAATCACTGTCCTACCTGGGGGCAATTCATCAATCACTGAAACATCTAGATCTGCATAGGCAGTCATTGCTAAAGTTCTTGGAATAGGGGTTGCTGTCATCACTAATTGGTGCGGAAAAATATTAGCCTTTCGCCCTTTATCTCTCAGCGCTAAGCGTTGGTGGACACCAAAGCGATGTTGCTCGTCAATAACCACTAACCCCAAACGAGAAAATATCACATTATCTTGGAATAAAGCATGCGTACCCACCAACACATCAATTTCACCTTGAACTAACTCTGCCATTACGCGACGCTTCTCAACAACCGTCTGCTTACCTACACACCACCCCACTTTGATACCCAAAGGAGACAACCAGTTTTTAAAGGTTTGAAAATGTTGTTCTGCAAGTAGTTCTGTTGGAGCCATCATAGCTGCCTGATAACCAGCTGTAACAGATTCTAAAACGGCTAAAGCCGCGACAATAGTTTTACCCGAACCCACATCGCCCTGTACCAGGCGCTGCATTGGGAGGCCTAACTTAATGTCTTTCAAAATATCCTTGATAACGCGTTGCTGAGCAGTTGTAAGTGCAAAAGGTAGCGCAGCCAGTAAAGCATTTTGTTGCTGGCCATCAGTGCTTATAATAGGCGCTTTATGACTTTGCATTTTCGAACGGATTTTACGTAAGCTTAAATGCTGTGCCAGTAATTCTTCATAGGCCAACCGACGCTGTTTGGGGTGACGCCTATCCATTAATAATTGCACATTCACATCTCGTGGTGGATGATGCACAAAGCGTAAGGCCTCTGCTAAAGAAGAGCCTGCAACAACATGCAAACGTGCTGCTGCTGGTATTAATTCTGGTAACGATACTCCATCAGTCAAATATACCAACGCCTGCTTAATAAATTTTCTAAAACTTAGCTGATGTAAGCCTTCTGTCGTTGGATATATGGGTGTCAATTCAGCATCCACTGGGACAATAGTATCTGTTGGAATAATGCTATATTCGGGATGGACCATCTCTAGTGAAGAAGGTCCTTTGCGTATCTCACCAAAACAGCGTATCCGTATGCCTTGCGATAATTGCTGTTGTTGTACTTTTGAAAAATGAAAAAACCGCAAAACTATAGAGCCCGTATCATCATCAAGATAACAGAGTAAAGTCCTGCGTCGTCCAAACGTGACTTGACTCAAGCGGATCGTTCCCTCAGCTAAGCCTTCTTGTCCAGCTCTCAAGCTTCCCATTGGTAATAATTGAGTTCTATCTTGATAGCGTAGAGGGAGGTGAAACAACAGATCTTGGATCTGATTAATACCTAACTTATGCAAACGCTCAGCAACTTTATTACCGACTCCTTTTAGTGCAGTAATAGGCTGTGTTAATGCATTAGCTTCGCTAGCAGCCAATGATATTATCTGACTCTAAGTTATGCATCAATATGCATAACACCATCCATTTCAACCGACACTGCTTTTGGTAAAGAAGCAACACCAATTGCAGCACGAGCAGGATATGGTTGCTCAAAGTATTCAGCCATAATTTCATTCACGGTTGCAAAGTGGCTTAAGTCTGTTAAGAAAATATTCAACTTCACAATATCTTGTAGAGTACCTCCAGCCGCTTCCGCTACAGCTAATAGGTTGTCGAAGACAAGTCTTACTTGAGCAGAAAAATCACCATCAATTATCTCCATAGTCTCTGGTACTAAGGGGATTTGACCTGATAAATAAACTACACCACCAACCTTAACCGCTTGTGAATATGTCCCAATTGCTTGAGGTGCTTTTGCGGTGTGAATAATTTGACGTGCCATATATAAACTCTCCAATATGCTCTTACTGTTTTAGTCGTGTAATACGTTCAACCATCTTAATCCGCCTCAACCGTCGAATGATATTTGCCAAATGCTTTCGACTTAATACACCAATGGTTAAACGTAAATCGCTATACTCACTATCACGCTCATCAACAATTACATTATCAATATTTGAATTATTTTCTGAAACAGCCGCCGCGATCGTCGCTAGCGCTCCACGTTCATTTTTAACATGCACTAATATCTCCACTGAAAACTCACGGTTTATGTCTGTAGCCCATGCAACTTCTAACCACTTTTCACTTTGATCTCGTAAACTCATAGTTGTTTTACAATTATCCTGGTGGACAACAATACCTCGTCCAGCACTAATAAAACCATGTATAGGATCACCCGGTATAGGATGACAACATCGACCGAAATTAACTACCATACCTTCCGTTCCAGCGATAAGTAAGGCTTGAGGTGGCACCTCACCAAGATTGTCATCTCCATTGACCAATTTCTGGGCTATCAATAATGCGGAACGATCGCCAAGGCCTATACCTTCCAATAATTGATTAAAATCCTCTAGTTCAAACTCTCTCACAACATCACCCACTTTTTGCTCTGTGAGAGCATCGATACTGCTTGAAAATGCCTGTAAATTTTTAGCTAACATGTGCCGTCCTAGCAACGCAGCCTCATCATTACGTAACTGCTTCAAATAATGTCTTATGTTTGTTCTGGCTTTCACCGTCGTTACAAAGTTTAGCCAACTAGCATTCGGATGTGATGAACTTGTAGTGATAATTTCAACCGATTGACCAGTCTCTAATGGCGTACTGAGCGGAACTAAATGCCAGCCAACTTTTGCAGCAACACAATGATTACCAACATCAGTGTGCACAGCATAAGCAAAATCGACTGCTGTAGCTCCTTTAGGCAGGGCCATGATTTTACCTGCTGGGGTAAAAACATAAATTTCTTCTGGAAATAAATCAATCCGTAGATTCTCTAAAAACTCAATCGAATCCCCCGAGTTTTTCTGGATCTCCAGCAACCCTTGAAGCCATTGCCTTGCATATCGGTGAGCTAAGTTACCACTTTCATTTTCGCCAGCTTTATACAACCAGTGAGCAGCCACACCAGCTTCTGCCATTTTATCCATATTCCGCGACCGAATTTGTATCTCGACAGGCATACCATAAGGACCAAATAAAACAGTATGTAATGATTGATAACCGTTTGCTTTAGGAATAGCAATATAGTCTTTAAACTTGTTTTGCAATGGTTTGTACAGATTATGTACTACGCCCAGCATCCGGTAACAAGAATCAACATCATCAACTACAATGCGAAAAGCATAAACATCTAATACCTCAGAAAACGATAGCTTTTTATCAACCATCTTTCTATACAGACTATACAAGTTTTTTTCTCGCCCTTGTACATCAGCCGTCAAACCTTCCTGTTCCATTCTCTTTATAGTAGCTTCAGTAATCTGGCCTACAATTTCTTTACGGTTACCTCGTGCTTTTCGCACCTCATTTGCTAACACACGATAACGCAATGGGTACAGCACATGAAAGCCCAAATCTTCTAATTCACATCGCATTAAATTCATACCAAGGCGCTGTGCAATTGGAGCATATATATCGAGTGTTTCTTCAGCAATCCTTCGCCGCTTTTCAGGACCGAGATGCCTTAGGGTACGCATATTGTGTAATCTGTCGGCTAATTTTACTATAATTACACGAATGTCTTCCGACATTGCTAACAACATTTTTCTTAAACTTTCCGCTTGAGCGTGCTGCTTGGTTTCGAAAGTTGCTTTAGCCAACTTACTAACTCCATCAACCAATAAAGCTACCTCTTCACTAAACTCTGCTGCTATGACTTCACGATTGACTTCTGTATCTTCAATTACATCATGCAAGAGACCCGCCATAATACATTCATGATCCATATGCATCATCACTAAAACATGTGCGACAGCTAACGGGTGAGTAATGTATGGTTCACCAGAGAGACGTTTTTGTTCTTGGTGAGCCTGGCGAGCAAAGTGATAAGCTCGACGGATATCTTCGACTTGACTGTTTTCTAGGTAATTAGCAGCTGCAAAACACAAATCATCGATTGTTATCTTAGGCTCAGCATCATGTATGAGCTCTAGTTCTGAATCAACTGTCGGCTTTGCATTCACTATATTATTCTACTAGAGGAATGTTTTCTTTGGCTTGTACAACTTCTTCTGGCTTGGCTTTTTTCTCTAAAATACTCGCATCAGTCAAACCTTCAGCAATCTCTCGCAGAGCAAGCACGGTCGGCTTGTCATTTTCGCGTTCAACCAAAGGGTCAGATCCCATGGCAATTTCACGCGCTCGTTTTGATGCGATCAATACCAATTGGAAACGATTTTCTACGTTTTCTAAACAATCTTCTACTGTTGTGCGTGCCATGATATTTTCCTAAAACCAAAACGTTATATTCTACGAAAAATTACATACTTAAGCTAGTAATGTCTTTAACAGTGAGGCATGCACATCTTTTTGAATCGCCATTGATTGTCGTCTTGCGGAAATGATAGTAGTCAATTCTACCAATGCCTTATCAAAGTCATCATTAACAATCAAATAGTCAAATTGCACATAATGTGAGATCTCATTTTCGGCATCTCGCATGCGACGCTCAATAACAGCAGAGTCATCTTGACCCCTTCCACGAAGACGTTGTTCTAATGCTTTCTTTGATGGAGGTAAAATAAAGATACTAGTGCTCTTGGGGTAATTCTTTCTAACTTGTTCCGCACCCTGCCAATCAATCTCTAAAATAACATCAATACCCACTTTCAATTGCTCAAAAACAGCCTCAGAAGAGGTACCATAAGAATGGTCAAATACGGTCGCTGACTCTAAAAAATCACCACGAGCCTGCATATTGCTGAATACTCCTGGACTAACAAAAAAATAATCTTTGCCAGCAACTTCACCATCGCGCGCTGCTCGAGTGGTGTGAGATACAGATAAGGCTATATTATTTTGTTGCTCAACCAGCGCATTAACCAAACTGGTTTTTCCTGCTCCCGAGGGAGCAGCTACAATAAAAAGGCTACCTAACATAAGCTAAATTCCATCAGTAAATTCACAAACTTGCCTTAAGGATAACAGCTAAAAAAAGTAACAATTATACTAAAAAATTGTTTACAGGGTTTGCGCACACCTTCAAAGCATTATTCAATATTCTGAATTTGTTCTCGCATCTGTTCAATCAGTACTTTTAACTGCACTGTGTGATTGGTCGTCTCCGTATTGATGGATTTCGATCCCAAGGTATTAGCTTCTCTATTTAACTCCTGCATCAAAAAATCCAGTCGCCTCCCTATAGGCTCATTACGTTGTAGTACATTTTGTACTTCAACCACATGACTTTCCAGCCTATCTAATTCTTCGGCAACATCACTTTTTTGGGCCAACAACACCATTTCTTGTTCTAGGCGTTCAGGGTCAAGACTTACCTTTAATTCATCAATCCGATTCTGCAAACGCTGTTGATGCTCTATCAAAATTTCGGGCATTCGTCGTCTTACTTCTCTAGCAATACCATCAATTTGCTCGCAACGTTGCGCAATCATTGTTTTTAGAGCTGTACCCTCCGTCTCACGCGTCACAATTAATTCATCAATAGCGCTCCGCACCAATGTCATTATCGAGTTATGCAATGCAACTTGATCCAAACTTTCTGCTTTCAATACACCGGGCCACTGCAATACTTTCACCGGATCAATCGGAGCAGCTTGGGTCAATAGCTCTGCGATAAGCTCACAGTTTTCGACTACAGACTTTGCTAAGTTATGATCTATACACACACTAGACAAGTCTGCCTCTAGTGCCTTGTAACGTAATACAACATCTATTTTTCCACGCGATAATTTCTCAGCAAATAACTTACGAATAGGCATCTCTAGGGAACGAAAGCATTCATCAAGACGTAGTGAAATTTCTAAATAGCGATGATTCACTGATCGTACTTCACAGGTTAACTCGCCTAGTTCAGTTTGCTCTTCTTGGCGAGCAAATGCCGTCATACTTCTCGTCACGCTTTCATCCAGATTAGTTTAAAAGTCACATCTTAACGAAAAGCACACTCAATAAGATAGTAGACAAGTATAATAGATTTTTTATACATCTAAGGAATTTCCACTATGCGCCCAAGCGGTCGTCAGCCCAATGATCTAAGAAGCATCACTATTACTCGGCATTACACCAAACATGCTGAAGGATCCGTTCTCGTTGAATTTGGTGATACTAAGGTATTGTGTACAGCCTCGGTAGAAGAAAAAGTTCCTGGCTTCTTAAGAGGTAAAAATGAAGGTTGGGTTACAGCAGAGTATGGGATGCTACCTCGTTCAACTGGTAGCAGAATGGCACGTGAAGCTTCCCGGGGTAAACAAAGTGGACGCACTATGGAAATTCAGCGTTTAATTGGACGTTCATTACGCGCTGCTGTTGATTTAAAAGCCTTAGGTGAACGTAGTATCACAATTGACTGTGATGTGATTCAAGCCGATGGCGGTACCAGAACAGCTTCTATTACCGGTGCATTTGTTGCACTACAAGATGCTATTAACTTTTTAATCAAAAAAAAGAAAATCAAAAAAAATCCCCTCCATGGTCAAATCGCTTCCGTCTCAGTAGGTATTTACAAAGGCACACCCGTACTCGACCTTGACTACGATGAAGACTCGAATGCCGAAACCGATATGAATGTTGTGATGAATGACTCGGGGGCTTATATCGAACTACAAGGTACAGCAGAAGGCCATGCTTTTCGTCCAGAAGAGTTGCAAGCTATGCTGGCACTAGCTAGTGATGGTATCAAAACTTTGATGCAGAATCAGCGTGAGGCGCTCGCAGATTAAAATGTCTAAAATCGTTTTGGCTAGCGGTAATGTCGGAAAATTAAAAGAGTTCTCAGCGCCATTGAGTGAGCTAGACATGGATATCATTCCTCAATCTGACTTTAATGTCAGTGAAGCAGAAGAAACTGGCTTAACTTTTGTAGAAAATGCCATTATCAAAGCACGACATGCCTGTCTATATACAGGTTTACCTGCTATCGCCGATGACTCGGGTATTGAAGTCGATGCCTTAAACGGTGAGCCTGGCATTTATTCAGCACGTTACTCAGGAATTGGTGCATCAAATCAACAAAATTTGCAGGCTTTACTAGACGCATTGAAAGACATTCCGGAACCAAAGCGCACAGCCCGTTATCAATGTGTCATTGTCTATCTTAGTCATGCTGAAGATCCAACACCAATAATCTGTCAAGCGAGTTGGGAAGGTAAAATATTGCTAGCTCCCGTAGGTTTAGGAGGATTTGGCTATGACCCTATCTTTTGGGTCCAAGAATCAAACTGCAGTGCTGCCGAACTGACCTCACATCAGAAGTACACAGTCAGCCACCGAGGCAAAGCTATACGCCAATTATTAGGGTACTTAAAGAGCCATAAGATTGAGCATAAATAAAACAAATGTTTAACCTCACAACCCTTCCCCCTCTTAGTTTGTATATTCACATACCGTGGTGTGTCAAAAAATGTCCCTATTGTGACTTTAACTCTCATAAATCCCCTGAAGTATTACCGGAAAATGACTATATCGACGCCTTGATTCGGGATTTAGAGCAAGAGGTACCAAATATTTGGGGCCGTACTATCAAAACTGTTTTTATTGGTGGTGGTACACCAAGTTTATTTTCTGCAAAAGCTTATGACCGATTATTTTCCTCACTTCGTGCTCTTCTGCCAATAAGTCACAATGCTGAAATTACATTAGAAGCTAACCCCGGTACATTTGAACAAGAGCGCTTTGCTGATTATTTATCACTAGGCATCAATCGGTTGTCTATCGGTATTCAAAGTTTTAACAATGATTCATTACAAGCCCTTGGCCGTATTCATGATGGGCAACAAGCTATCAGAGCTGTTGAAACAGCGCAAAAAGTAGGTTTTGAAAACTTTAACTTAGATTTAATGTTTGGCCTACCCCACCAAACAGAGAAAACTGCTCGCGAAGATATTGAAACTGCCCTTGCACTTGAACCTGCGCACCTCTCTTATTATCAGCTGACAATTGAACCCAATACGCTCTTCCACAAGCAGCCACCCACATTGCCCGATGATGACCCTATTTTTGATTGGCAAATTGACAGCCAACATCGACTTAGTAAAGCTGGTTATACCCAGTATGAAGTCTCGGCCTATGCTAAAAATAAAAGACAATGCCAGCACAATGTGAATTACTGGCAATTTGGTGATTACTTAGGCATTGGAGCTGGCGCACATGGGAAAATTAGTGATGCTGCCAAACAATCGATCACACGTCGCTCAAAACAAAAGCAACCACAAGCTTATATCGATTTAGCTGGCACAGAAGCATCGATTTTAACTAACGAAATCATCACTACCCGAGACATTGGGTTTGAATTCATGCTCAACGCATTAAGACTAACAGATGGATTTCCTACTCCTCTCTTTTACCAACATGTAGGTTTACCGATATCGCATATTGATAAAGCATTACAGAAAGCTGAACAGCAGGAGTTAGTCACTTGGGACATTCATCGTATATGCCCAACTGAAAAAGGCCAACGTTATTTGAATAGTTTAATTGAATTGTTCCTACCTGATAGCTAGGCTAGTTAAAATGAGAAAAATGATGATTCTTTCCTTCATCTCGATTGACCATGTGACTTTAAATTAAGGCTTCGCTCTTCTAAAGAAAAAATAACCAGCCTACACCTCATGGATAGGTATTTTTTTGTTATACTAACGAATTTTTATTAATTACTTTTAAGGGTTTTACATGTCACGCATATTCAATTTTAGTGCCGGACCCGCAATGATTCCTATTGCCGTTATACAACAAGCTGAACAAGAATTCTTAAATTGGAATGGCTCGGGTATGAATGTGATGGAAATGAGTCATCGAGGTAAAGAATTCACCTCTATTGCAAACAAAGCCGAAGCGGATTTACGTGAAGTGATGGCTATCCCAGAAAACTACAAAGTGCTGTTTCTTCAAGGTGGTGCTTCAGGTCAGTTCAGTTCTATTCCGATGAACCTGTTACGTGGTAAAACATCAGCAGATTATTTTAACACCGGCCAATGGTCAAAAAAAGCAATTAAAGAAGCCAAACGATATTGTGACGTTAATGTTGTCGCTAGTTCAGAAGAGAGTAATTTTTCTACTGTCCCAAACAAGTCAGCTTGGAAGCTAGACCCAGATGCGGCATACGTTCACTACACAGCTAATGAAACAATTGGTGGTGTTGAGTTTGATGACATACCTGATACAGGTGATGTACCTTTAGTCGTAGATTTATCATCAACGATCTTATCTCGTCCTATTGACGTATCGCGCTTTGGACTAATCTATGCAGGTGCCCAAAAAAATATAGGCCCAGCAGGTTTAACACTCGTTATTGTTCGTGACGATTTAATTGGTAACTCCATACCACACACACCAATTACACTTGATTACAAAATACAAGCCGATAATGACTCCATGTATAATACACCGCCCACATATGCTTTATATATTGCTGGTTTAGTTTTCCAGTGGTTAATAAAGCTAGGTGGTTTAAAAGCTATGGGGGACATCAACCAACACAAAGCAGAAAAACTGTATTCAGCCATTGATAACTCAGGTTTTTATCAAAACCCTGTTGAAAAGCAGTACCGCTCTTGGATGAATATTCCATTCACACTGAACAATTCTGAACTAGATGCTGATTTTTTAACCGGTGCTAAAACTGCTGGTTTGTTAACGCTAAAAGGACATCGCAGTGTCGGTGGTATGCGAGCTAGTATTTATAATGCTATGCCTGAAGAAGGTGTCGATGCTTTGATTACTTACATGCAGGAATTTGCAAAACAAAATAGATAAGACCACATTTATAAGATGCTTATAGTTGCCACTCCATCCAAATAAGGTACCCAGATGTTTAAAGTTCTCACGTTAAATAATATTTCTATCACAGGCTTAGAACGCTTACCTCGTGAAAATTATGAGGTTGCATCTGAGGTGCAACATCCCGATGCCGTATTGGTTCGCTCATTTAAAATGCATGACTGGGATGTGCCAGACACATTACAAGCTATTGGTCGTGCCGGAGCAGGGGTTAACAATATTCCCGTAGATGATATGACCACAAGAGGTATACCAGTTTTCAATGCTCCAGGTGCTAATTCTAATGCCGTACAAGAATTAGTTTTAACAGGCATGCTACTTAGTGCCCGTAATATCTGTCAGGCATGGGATTTCTCTCGTGGAGTCGAAGGCTCTGATGCAGAAATAACCAAGCAGGTTGAAGCTGGGAAAAAAAACTTTGTTGGTTTTGAATTACCCGGAAAAACCATTGGTGTTGTGGGTCTTGGTGCTATCGGAATTAAAGTTGCCAATACAGCAATTGCATTAGGTATGCGAGTAGTTGGCTTCGATCCTAAAATCACGGTTCAAGCCGCTTGGCAACTTTCCCACCAGGTCGAACATGCTGGGAGTATTGATGATTTATTAAGCCAGTGTGACTTTGTCACTTTTCATGTTCCTTTGATGGATGCCACGCGTAATATGATCAATGCTGATCGCCTAATCAATATGCGTGATAACGTCACTATCCTTAATTTTTCTCGAGCCGGGATTGTTGATGATGAGGCTGTTGTGCGTGCATTGAATAGCGGGAAAGTCCAGGCTTATATCTGTGATTTCCCGAGTAATTTACTTAAAACATCCCCCAAGGTGATTACTTTACCTCACCTTGGTGCTTCAACAGCTGAAGCTGAAGAAAATTGTGCGATCATGGTTGCCGAGCAAGTCAAAGATTATCTAGAAAATGGTAATATTTCTAATGCTGTTAACTTCCCAACGATTAAAATGGCGAAAACACCGGGGCAACACCGTCTAACTATTGCTCATAAAAACATGCCTAATATAATTGGCCCTATCACTAATGCTATTGCAAAAGCTGAAATTAACATTATCGACATGTTAAATAAATCTCTGAATGAAGCCGCGTACACTTTAATCGATATAGAAGCAAAACTACCTCAGGTTGTAATCGATGAAATAAATGCTATTGACGGTGTACTGAATGTCCGCTGCTTAAAGTAACAATCATTCATCCCAATGTATTTAAAGACCTACTTGGTTATTTTGGCATATTCTCCATAATGGCATCTCGCACGGCACCCAATTTAGCATCAACAGTTACCATGGGCGACGTACTTTGCTGAATTGCTATATCAGGGTCTTTCAGGCCATGGCCTGTTAATGTACAAACAACAGTACTACCTTCTGGGATTTTACCCGTTGTAATATCATTCAACGCACCAGCAACTGATGCTGCAGAAGCAGGTTCGCAGAAAATTCCTTCTTGCTCGGCCAATAACTTTTGTGCTGAAAGAATAGCTTCATCAGTACATTCATCAAACCACCCTCCTGACTCTTCCTTAACTACCCAAGCTCTTTCCCAACTTTGCGGATGACCAATACGAATTGCTGTCGCAATTGTCTCAGGAGTATCAACCATTTTACCTCTCATAAATGGTGCAGAACCAGTGGCTTGATAACCAAGCATTTTCGGACGTTTAGTTCCAACAATTTCTTTCGCAAACTTACAATCACCTTCACAAAAAGCACATGATTCAGTAACTTTATCTCCAGACTTGCAGGCATATTCAGAATAGCCAATCCAATGTGCCGTAATATTACCGGCATTGCCAACAGGCAAACAATGATAATCGGGGGCTTCACCCAACTCTTCAACAATCTCAAATGCCGCTGTTTTCTGCCCTTGAAGGCGATAAGGATTAATTGAATTAACAATCGTCACTGGGGCTTCTTTAGCCACATCCTTAACCAACTGCATTCCTTCATCAAAGTTGCCTTTTATTTGAATCACAGTCGCGCCATGCATCATCGCTTGCGCTAATTTACCCAAAGAAATTTTACCATCAGGAATCAGTACAAATGCTGTAATTCCAGCTCGCGCAGCGTATGCTGCTGCTGCTGCAGATGTATTACCTGTAGAAGCACATATGATTGCCTTACTCCCTTCTTCAACGGCTTTGGTTACTGCCATCGTCATACCACGGTCTTTGAACGAACCCGTCGGATTTAAACCTTCGTACTTGACATAAAGATCAACATTTTTGCCGGTTAAACCTGGAATATTGTCCAGTTTTAACAATGGCGTATTGCCCTCACCCAAACTAATTAAACGGGTATGCTCACTGACCGGCAGACGATCGCGATATTTATCAATCAAACCCGTATAACGTGGTCGAAATGGCATAATTATTTCCTCTTAAATATATTCTAGTTCTGATTAGTTAAACAACAAACTAATCTAAAGATTCCATCCGGATCCGCATCACGGAATCTTTCACTGTCTTCAATGCTTCGATATCCTTAATGGCTGAATCCATATTTTTCTCAACCACTTTTTGAGTCAACATAATTACCGGTACAATGCCGTTATGATCTTCAGGCTCTTTTTGCAAAATCGCTTCAATGCTAATCTTTTGCTCTGCCAAAATACGCGTAATATCTGCCAATACACCAGGTTCATCATCTGTATGAATACGTAAGTAGTAAGACGTGGTTACATCATGAATTGGCAGAATAGGCATATCCAAAATAGCATCAGGTTGAAATGCTAAATGTGGGACACGATTTTCGGGATCCGTAGTCAACACACGGACTACATCTACAATATCTGCTACCACTGCTGATGCTGTAGCATCTGATCCAGCCCCTGCCCCATAATATAATGTTGGCCCGACTGCATCACCTTTAATTAGTACTGCATTCATTACACCATCGACATTAGCAATTAAACGGCGTTGAGGAATCAAGGTTGGATGAACGCGAAGTTCAATACCACACTCAGCCTGTTTAGTAATGCCCATATGCTTAATTATATATCCTAATTCTGCGGCATACTGCACGTCTTCTTGTGCAACTTTACTAATACCCTCGGTATAGGCCTTATCAAATTGTAAAGGAATACCAAATGCAATCGATGCCATAATCGTTAGCTTATGAGCAGCGTCGACCCCTTCAACGTCAAATGTTGGATCTGCTTCTGCGTAACCCAGAGCTTGTGCTTCAGCTAAGACATCAGGAAAATCGCGTCCCTTGTCACGCATCTCGGTTAAAATATAATTTCCGGTACCATTAATGATACCTGCCAACCACTCGATGCGGTTGGCTGACAAACCCTCACGCATTGCTTTAATAATTGGTATGCCCCCAGCAACAGCAGCTTCAAAGGCAATTGTTACTCCTTTTTCTTGTGCTTTAGCAAACAACTCGTTGCCATGTATGGCAATCAAAGCTTTATTAGCCGTAATAACATGTTTACCATTTTCAATAGCAGTCAGAACTAACTCGCGTGCTATACCTGTTCCACCAATCAATTCAACTACAACATGGATCTCTGGATCATTAACGATTTCAAATGCATCGGTCGTTAGATCAATACCACTCGTATCGCAGCCTCTCTTTTTATCCATGGTCCGATCTGCAGCACGCGTTATTTCAATATCTCTGCCTGCCCGACGCGTTATTTCTTTTATGTTACGTCTCAACACATTAACAGTGCCACTACCGACTGTGCCTAAACCCAGCACCCCAATTTTTACTGATTGCACTATCTTGCCCCTTAGCCTTTTTTAAACATGTCACGGATTCCACGGACCGCCTGACGCGTTCGATGTTCATTTTCAATCAAACCAAAACGAACGTGATCATCCCCATACTCACCGAAGCCAATCCCCGGTGACACAGCTACTTTCGCTTCTTTCAATAACTTTTTAGTAAACTCTAAAGAGCCCATTTCACGATATTTTTCAGGAATTTTAGCCCAGACAAACATCGTTGCTTTTGGCTTTTCAACTTTCCAACCTATACTGTTTAAACCATCACAAAGTACATCGCGACGGCTTTTATAAGTAGCCACTACTTCAGCAACACATTCTTGCGGCCCATCAAGCGCTGCAATAGCAGCAACTTGAATCGGCGTGAACATACCATAATCCAAATAAGATTTCATTCTGGCTAATGCTGCTACTAATGTTGGATTCCCAGACATAAAGCCCACTCTCCAGCCAGGCATATTATACGTCTTTGATAAAGTATAAGATTCAACGGCAACATCCTTTGCACCCGGTACCTGCAAAATAGACGGCGCTTTATAACCATCGAATGTTATTTCACCATAAGCCAAATCATGCACAACCCAAATTTCATGCTCCTTGGCAAATGCTACAACCCGCTCAAAAAACTCTAAGTCAACACACTGCGTAGTTGGGTTACCAGGGAAATTCAACACCAGCATTTTAGGCTTAGGCCAAGTGTCCTTGACTGATTTTTCTAACTCAGCAAAAAAATCACCACCCTCAATAAGCGGCACATGACGAATATCAGCACCAGAAATCACAAAACCATACGGATGTATGGGATAAGCAGGATTGGGAACTAAAATTGCATCTCCAGGCCCTACAGTTGCTAAAGCTAGATGAGCTAAACCTTCCTTAGAACCAATTGTGACTATCGTTTCTGTATCAGGATCTAAGGTGACATCAAACTTGCGTTGATACCAATCACAAATAGCCTTACGCAGTCTTGGAATACCGCGAGAGACTGAATATCTATGTGTGTCTGGACGCCGAGCTGCTTCAGTCAGTTTTTCAATAATATGCGCCGGAGCTGGACGATCCGGATTACCCATACCAAAATCAATTATATCCTCACCGCGCGCACGCGATTTCGCCTTCAATTCATTAACAATATTGAATACGTAAGGCGGGAGGCGGTTAATCCTAGGGAAATCGTCGTTCAACACTACACCTGAAATTATAAAAAAACAGTTGGTAAACCGAGCAAAGTAACTGGAAAAACACACTTCAAGTTACGCTTAAAATAATGACCTGCGCATAAGCCAACAAGACTCATCTTACTACAAGATTTAACAAGAACTAAAAAATACCAATATATTACTGCATACCTTACCAGAAGTTGCTTTAACTGTCCCCGATGTTCTCAAAAAAGATGGTGTCATTCTTATCTCAAGTGTTCTTGTAATCTCCGTATTTTACATATTTTAATAACTGCAGCGCCTCAGAAAAATATAACTAAATAGAGATTCTCAACTAAGGTTATAAGCTAACAATTGAAGAAAGCCCAAGCTAGCAAATATTTTGATAAGAATTACCTACTCAGGACGCATATGTGGGAATAACAACACATCACGAATTGTAGGTGAATCAGTCAATAACATTACCAGACGATCAATCCCAATACCCTCTCCTGCAGTTGGGGGCATACCATACTCAAGAGCACGAATATAGTCAGCATCAAAATGCATTGCTTCATCATCACCTGCATTTTTCTCAGCCACTTGAGCTAAAAAGCGCTCAGCTTGATCTTCTGCATCATTTAACTCTGAAAAGCCATTAGCGATTTCCCGCCCCCCAGCAAAGAACTCAAAACGGTCAGTGACAAAAGGATCCTCATCATTACGTCGTGCTAATGGAGATACTTCTGTTGGATAAGCCGTAATAAATGTTGGTTCCGTCAGACGATGTTCAACCGTTTTCTCAAAAATCTCAATTTGTATCTTGCCAAGGCCATAACTATCTTTCAGCGAAATCCCTAGATTTTTTGCTACTATAGTAGCTCCATCTAATGTTGCTATCTCCTCCACTGTAAGTGTTGGGTTAAAGTGTAAAATAGAGTCGAAAACTGTCATTCGATTAAATGGTTTTGCAAAGTCTAAATCTGTACCTTGATAATGTACTTCAGATGTTCCTAAAACATCTTGAGTAACTGTTCTAAGCATTTCCTCAGTTAAATCCATCAACTCTTTATAATCAGCATAAGCTTGATAGAACTCCACCATTGTAAACTCGGGGTTGTGTCTGGTTGAAAGACCTTCATTTCGGAAGTTTCGGTTAATCTCAAATACCCGTTCAAAACCACCTACCACAAGTCGCTTCAGATAAAGTTCAGGTGCGATGCGTAAGTACAAGTCCATATCTAAGGCATTATGATGAGTATTAAAAGGTCTTGCTGTTGCACCACCAGGAATAGCATGCATCATAGGTGTTTCCACTTCTAAATAATCTTTCGCCATTAGAAAACGACGGATACCATCAATCACCCTAGTACGGATCTTAAAAGTTTCACGGCTAGCCTCATTCATAATCAAGTCAACATAACGTTGACGATAACGGGTTTCTTGATCAGAAAGACCATGAAATTTCTCAGGTAAAGGTCGCAAAGATTTAGTTAATAATCGAATGTCATCAACAGCAACAGATAACTCACCTTTTTGAGTACGAAACATAGTACCTTCTGCAGCAATAATATCACCCAGGTCCCAACGCTTAAATGCTGGGTAGACACCTTCGGCTAAATCATCGCGTTTAACATACAGCTGCATATCACCTGACATATCACGTATCGTGGCAAAACTTGCCTTTCCCATCACACGTTTCGTCATCAAGCGACCAGCAATTTTAACTCGTCGAGTACCAGCTTTTAATGTATCAGAATCACTTTCAGCATACTCGGTAGCAAGCTCAGCATTGAGTACATTTCGACGAAAATCATTTGGAAAAGCATTTCCTTCTTTTCGCAATTCATTTAATTTTTCACGGCGTTGTGCAATCAATCGGTTTTCATCTTGTTCTATTTCATTGGTCATAATGTTCTCGTTTACAGCCCTGATTTCAAGGAAGCTTCAATAAATTGATCTAAATCACCATCTAATACAGCCTGGGTATTGCCAGTTTCTAAATTGGTACGTAAATCTTTTATTCGTGATTGGTCTAATACATAAGAACGAATTTGGCTGCCCCACCCTATGTCGGACTTTGCCTCTTCCGCTGCTTTTTTTTCTTCATTTTGTTTCATTAGTTCCAATTCATATAATTTAGCACGTAACTGATTCATCGCATTATCACGATTTTGATGTTGAGAGCGTTGGTTTTGACACTGCACAACAGTATTGGTTGGTAAGTGGGTAATTCTAACTGCCGAATCTGTTTTGTTTATATGCTGGCCACCAGCACCACTGGCACGATAAGTATCAACGCGTAGCTCTGATGGGTTAATTTCAATATCAATATTGTCATCAACTTCAGGGTAAACAAATACCGAAGCAAATGATGTATGGCGTCGTGAACCTGAGTCAAATGGCGATTTTCTAACTAAGCGGTGTACCCCTGTTTCTGTCCGTAACATCCCAAAGGCATACTCACCTTCAAAGTGGACCGTTGCACTCTTAATTCCTGCCACTTCGCCAGCTGAAACTTCAACTAAATTCACTTTATAATTATGTGATTCACCCCATCGTAAATACATTCGCAAAATCATATCGGCCCAATCTTGCGCCTCTGTGCCCCCAGAACCAGACTGAATATCAAGATAAGCATTATTAGCATCCAACTTACCGGAAAACATACGTTGAAACTCCAGCTTCTCTAAGGCTTTCTCTAACTCTGCTAAATCAGTTTGTACAGCATCAAAAGTTTCTTGATCCTGTTCATCTATAGCCATAACCAACAAGTCCTTCGCATCAGATAAGGCTTCACTGTGAGAAGAGAGGGTCTTAACAATACGTTCTAAACTAGACCGCTCTTGTCCCAGTTTCTGTGCTCTTTCTTGATCATTCCATACTTCAGGTGACTCTAATTCCCGATTAACCTCAATGAGCTGTTCTGTTTTGCCTTCATAGTCAAAGGTACCCCCTAAGATCGTCACTTCGACCTCCGAGCTCTTTAATCTTTTGCATTGTCGCGCCTAACTCCAAGGCTAGCCCCTTTCAACATTCAATCTATGTAAGGCTCTAGGCCAAAGTGCCAAATATTATATCGCATTTAGAAGCAACCTAGCGTTTCGGTAAAAAACGCATAGGATCAACCGGCTTACCATTACGCCGTATTTCGAAATGTAGTTGATCACGTTGAGTACCTGTTCGTCCTAATAAGGCTATTTTTTGCCCTGCTTTGACATGCTGTCCTTCTCTAACAAGCAAATTTTTATTATGCGCATAAGCACTTAAATAAGCATCGTTGTGTTTAATAATAATCAAATTTCCATATCGCGGTAGTCCATTTCCACTATAAACAACTTTACCATTCGCTGCGGCTCCCACTTTTTGTCCTGATTTTCCTGCAATATCAATTCCTTTTCTACCAGTAGCACTCTTAGAATAAGTTGATATTACCTTGCCCAGCATAGGCCAGCGCCAAGATAAACGTTGGTTAGGAGAAACTTTTAATAACGTAGTTTGACGGCTTGATTTGTTTACACCATTCTTCTTACTTTTTGATGCAATTCGCTTATAGGGTTTGAAACGTAGTTTTTGGCCAACAAAAATAGTATAGGGAGACTTAATATCGTTGATACTCGCAACCTCTTTAAAATCCATTCCGAAACGCCAACTCACAGAATAAAGAGTGTCACCACTTTGTACTTTATAAACACTTGATGCTGTCTGTTGGTTTTGAGCCTTGTATGAACCCACAGGGGCGATGGCTTGGCCACCACCACAGGCTGCAAGCACTGACACGAGCAAAAATAGAATAAATCTCATCTACAGCATTGTTCTAGTTAGATTCCAAATACCACGATATAAAATTCAAGCGCTTTCTTCAACTATTTCCAACATAATTCAGTAGGCCCAGATAAAGTAAATTCCGAACAATAAAAATACTATTGTCCAACCCAACCTCTCGATCCAAAGTGATAACTTTTCTTCCAAGGCTTTTCCACCCCAACGCATCAAACCTGACACTAGGAAAAACCGTAAACCACGCCCTACTAGAGAGCCTATGATAAAAGGTATTAAAGCCATAGCTCCAGCGCCAGCAGCAATAGTGAAAACTTTATAAGGAATTGGGGTGAAGCCCGCTATGAGAATAGCCCAAAACCCCCATTTCGCAAACCATGCTTGAGCCAACTGATACGAATCAAAATAACCAAACTCATACAACCATGGTTCAATTACTTCAAAGGCGTAAATACCTATTACATAACCTAACAATCCACCCATCACAGATAACACTGTGGTCAAAGCAGCATAAAACCATGCCTTGTCAGGTTTTGCCAGCGTCATTGGTGCCAACATTATATCTGGTGGAATTATAAAAAATGATGACTCTGTAAAGCTGACTAGGGCCAACCAATAAGTCGCATATTGGTGGCGAGACCAATACATCATCTTGGCATAAATAGTTGAAAATAATCTCATCTAGTTCTTATCTATTCTTCACCTGACAGTAATGGTACGAAGCTTACGTCATCTAACACAGTTTCATCAAATGTCGTTCCATTTCGCTCTATAACACGTAGAGACTGATTTTCACTACCTCCAACAGGTATAACCAAACGCCCCCCCGGTGACAATTGCTTTAGTAAGGCCCCCGGTACTTCTTCAGGTGCGCAAGTAACTATAATTCCATCATAAAGACCATTTTCATTCCAGCCCCAAGTGCCATCACTATATTTTAGCCTGATATTATTAAGCTTTAATTGATAAAAGCGCTCTCTTGCTTTATTTTGCAACGGTTCAATTCTTTCCACACTAAAAACACGTTCAACCAAACGTGATAATACAGCTGTTTGATAGCCAGAACCCGTGCCAATTTCTAATACTTTTTTCTTGTGAGTACCTGCTAATAAAATCTCGGTCATTCTCGCTACAATATAAGGCTGTGAAATGGTTTGCCCGTGGCCAATAGGTAATGCCGTATCCTCATAAGCTCGACTGGCCATGGCTTCATCCATAAACAAATGCCGAGGTAGCTCTCGCATAATATTCAACAGCTCAACATGACTTATACCTTGTTCTTTTAGCCTCTTAATCATACGATCTCTCGTACGTTGAGAAGTCATACCTATGCCACGGCGATCAACAATCAACTAGAGGCCCCTTTTAGCCAACTAGCCACACCATCAATCGATTTGTACGATGTTAAATCAATTTGTAATGGGGTCACCGAAACAGCTCCGCGTCGAATGGCATCGAAATCAGTTCCTGGCCCTGCATCTTGCTCTTCACCAGCTGGCCCAACCCAATACATTTCACGACCTCTGGGATCGAGCTCCTTAATCACCGGATCAGCCTTGTGTCGATGTCCTAAACGAGTCGCTTCAAAACCAATAATTTCTTCAATAGGTAAGTCAGGAACATTAACATTCAAAATAGTATCAGCTGGAAGAGAAGTCGTTTGCAAATGCTTTACTAACTTCTTAGCCACCCAAGCTGCTGTCTCAAAATGTGTTGCTGTGTGACCATTTAGAGAAATAGCAATTGCTGGCAGTCCTAAAAAACGTCCCTCCATCGCTGCAGCAACTGTCCCCGAGTACAGTACGTCATCACCTAAATTTGCCCCTGCATTAATACCGGAAACCACCATATCAGGCTCTTCGTCCAATAGACCTGTAATTGCAAGATGGACACAGTCCGTTGGCGTCCCATCTACTCGATACACACCATCTTTTATTTTATTTAAGCGCAATGGATTTTCTAGCGTTAGTGAGTTACTGGCACCGCTTCGATTCCGATCTGGAGCCACTACAGTGATTTCACCCAAATCTTTCAATGCAGAAGCTAAAGCACGAATGCCCTCTGCTAAATATCCATCATCATTACTCACCAAGATCTTCATAACGTTCTAATTCACTCTTAATTAAATTCCAGAATAACTTATTATTGTATCGATAGTGCGACAAAGCCAAGTCACTAAAAATATTAGTGCTTGGCTTCTTGCTACTGCTACAACTCACTTTAAAAATTAATTCAACTTATTTTTTGATTGGCCGCCACCATAACTGTGAAATAACATCGGCTCACCACCAGGAGTTACTTTAACAGCGCAATATTTAAATTCCGGAATTTTAGCCGCAGGATCTAAAGCAGCATTCGACAACTTATTCACCGCTGCCTCGTAATAACAAAAAGCCATAAAGACCGCACCTGTTGGCACTGATTCATCAGATCGTGCAATCATTGAAATCTGACCTCGTCGCGTTGACAAGGTAATCATCTCACCAGGCATCACCCCCATTTCGTCCAAACTTATAGGATTAATCGTTGCCACAGCTTCTGGTTCAAGAGCATCCAATACATTGGAACGCCGCGTCATAGAGCCCGTATGCCAATGCTCAAGCATCCGGCCAGTGATCAACACAAATGGATATTCGTCATTTGGACGCTCATCAGGCGGCACAATATCAGCAGGGACAAACTTGCCTAAACCGTTAGCACTTTCAAAAGTTTCAGTAAATATTACTTCTTCACCTGGATCCCCTTCATTTAAACACGGATAGACAATCGCACCTTCCTCCTCTAAACGATCCCATGTCATACCCGCCATTGTAGGTACCGCTTTGCGTATCTCAGCAAAAACTTCGGATGAATCAGCATAATTCCAATTTAAACCAAGTCCACGTGCCATTTCTTGGATAATCCATAAATCTTGACGAGCTTCGCCTGGTGGATCGATCGCCTGGCGACCCAATTGAACTAATCGATCAGTATTCGTAAATGTACCTGTTTTCTCAGAGAACGCAGATGCTGGTAACACTACATCTGCCAGATAAGCGGTTTCAGTTAAGAAAATATCCTGTACTACCATATGATCTAATTCCGCCATTGATTGGCGGGCATGATTAGCATCAGGATCAGACATCGCAGGGTTTTCACCCATAACATATAAGCCATTCAAATCACCAGCATGTATTGCCTGCATTATTTCAACAACCGTCAACCCAGGATTAGTATCCAAATCACAATCCCATAGCGCTTCAAAATAAGCATGTGCTTTTTCATCAGTCACTGGTTGATAATCAGGGAAAACCATTGGGATTAAACCCATATCCGATGCACCCTGCACATTATTTTGACCACGTAAAGGATGCAAGCCTGTACCAGGGCGACCGATTTGACCTGTCATTAATGCCAATGAAATCAAACAGCGCGCATTATCTGTCCCATGGACATGCTGAGAGACCCCCATTCCCCACAAAATCATTGAGCCTTTTGAAGTTGCATACAAGCGGGCGACTTCTTTCAGTGTTTCAGCAGGAACACCACACACCGGTGACATCATTTCTGGCGTATAAGTCTTCAAATGCACCTTCATTGCCTCAAATCCTTCCGTTCTGTCGGCGATAAAAGTAGGATCCGTTAAACCTTCTTCAATAATCGTATGCATAATCGCATTCAACATCGGCACATCACTACCCGGTTTGAAAGCAACGTGATGCGTAGCTTGCCGAGATAATTCAGTTGTCCGTGGATCTATCAATATCAGTTTAGTGCCACGCCGCATGGCATTTTTCATCCATGTTGCACCTACTGGATGATTTACTGTTGGATTCGCGCCAATGATTACAATCACTTCAGCTTTATCAACATCCGATACCGGATTTGATACTGCTCCAGAGCCAAGACATTCCAATAACGCAACTACAGAAGACGCGTGACATAGTCGTGTGCAATGATCTACATTATTGGTTTTGAAGCCTGTTCTTACTAATTTTTGAAACAAATAGGCTTCTTCGTTACTGCCTTTGGCACTTCCAAAACCGGCCAAAGCATTAGGGCCAATATTGTCACGTATTTTATTAAAGCCGCCCGATGCTAAAGCTAAAGCTTCTTCCCACGACGCTTCGCGGAAGACCTTATCAACATCATTTGGATCCATCGAAAAATCTGCAGACTTGGGGACACCCTCGCGACGAATCAATGGTTTTGTTAACCGATGTGGATGATGTATATAGTCAAAGCCATAGCGACCTTTCACACATAATCGACCATGGTTAGCAGGCCCATCTCGACCCTCCACGTACAAAATTTTGTCATCTTTAATATTATAAGTCAGCTGACAACCAACCCCACAATATGGGCATACCGAATCAACTTTACGATCTGGTTCAGCCATACCAACATCATTAGCTGGCATTAACGCACCTGTAGGGCAAGCTTCGACACACTCACCGCAAGCAACACAAGTACTTTCACCCATTGGATCATCCAAATCAAAAACAATCTGAGCATGACTGCCACGCATCGCTAAACCAATGACATCATTATTCTGTTCATCACGACAGGCTCGCACACATCGCGTGCATTGAATACAAGCATCCATATTGACCGCAATGCCTGGATGTGAAATATCACGTTTGGGCTGAGTTCTTGCAATAAAACGTGGTAAACCAACCTCTAATTTTCCAGCCCAATGGTCTAATTCTGAATTTAATGTATGTGGTTGCTCAGACACATCAGCCTTGAGCAACTCTAGAATCATTTTCTGTGATCTAACTGCACGCTCACTATGTGTTTTAACGACCATATTTTCAGTAGGGCTACGACAGCATGATGCTGCTAATACTCGTTCACCGTCGATCTCTACCATACAAGCCCGACAATTCCCGGCTTCACCTTGACGCTCGGAATAACATAAATGAGGTATGTCAATACCCTCACGCTTTGCAACATCAAGAATGGTTTCGTTTTCAGCAGCAGAAATTGCTTGACCGTTTAAGGTGAAGCTCAAAGTCTTAGATAATTCTTCTGGATTAACAGCCATTATTTCAACTCCTCAGGGAAGTATTTCATCACACTGCGCATTGGGTTGGGTGCTGCTTGGCCTAAACCACAGATAGATGCATCGACCATTACTTCAGATAATTCTTCTAATAAGTTTTCGTCCCACTCCGTCTTTTCCATTAATACAACTGCTTTAGCTGTGCCAACACGACACGGTGTACACTGCCCACACGACTCATCTTCAAAGAACTTCATTGCATTAACAGCCAAGTCACGTGCCCGATCTTGATCAGAAAAAACTACAATTGCTGCAGAACCAATAAAACATCCATACTCTTGCAAGGTGTCAAAATCCAGAGCCACATCACCTAATGACGCAGGCAAAATACCACCGGATGCGCCGCCAGGGAAATAACCGTAAAAAGTATGATTATCTTCCATACCATCACAATATTCTTCGATTAATTCACGCACAGAAATACCGGCTGGTGCAAAGTGGACACCTGGCTTATTGACTCTTCCACTAACAGAAAAAGAGCGTAGACCAACGCGACCATTTCGACCATGGTCAGTAAAAAAACTTGGCCCTTTTTCAAAAATATCTCTAACCCAATAAACAGATTCCATATTATGTTCAAGGGTTGGACGACCAAATGCTCCAACTTGCGCCACATAGGGTGGCCGCAAACGAGGCATGCCACGCTTGCCTTCTATCGACTCAATCATTGCTGACTCTTCACCACAGATGTATGCACCAGCGCCACGCCGCATATGAATAACAGGCATGTTTTTTACTGGTGGATTAGCCTCTAGCTTAGCAATTTCTCTCTCAAGAGATTCTCTAATTGCCGCATATTCATCACGCAAATAAACATAGATATCATGAATATCTGTTGCCCAAGCAGCAATTAGCATACCTTCAAGAAAACGATGCGGATCACGATCTAAGTAGTATTTGTCTTTGAATGTACCGGGCTCGCCTTCATCAATATTAACAGCCATCACTTTAGGCGACGGCTGGTCTCTTACGATGCGCCATTTACGTCCCGTGGGAAAACCTGCGCCGCCGAGCCCACGTAAGCCTGAGTCATCCATCATTTCAAGTACATCTTCTATCGGATGCTGGCCCTTCACACACGCTACATAGGTCTTGTAGCCCTCCGATGCCTTGTAAGCATCAAATTCTATCGGGTTTGTGGCTTCCGGACGAATTTCTTGTTGTGTGACAGCTTTGATAACCTTATCTGCAGTCGCACCTTCAATCGGGTTCATACCTACAACTGCAACGGGGGCTGAATTACAACGGCCAATGCAAGGCACTTTCTGAACACGAGCTTCATTAGCCAAGGCGCTTTCAAGTGACTTAATTAGGCTATGTGCTCCTTTCATCTCACAAGTTAACGATTCACAAACACGCACCGTTAAATCAGGTGGTGGGATATCCTCTTCTTTGATCACATCGAAATGATGATAAAAAGTTGCCACCTCATAGACTTCAGCTTTAGACAGCTTCATTTCACGTGCTAAAGCAACAAGATGTGCAGCAGAAATATAGTGATACTTATCTTGTATCTTGTGCAGATGTTCGATCAACAGATCTTCCTGCCTAGACTCATCACCCAACAAAGCTTGTACTTCTGACAGCGCTTTAGGATCAACTTGTCGGCCTTTACCAACTGCTCTAGGCAATTTTAAGTTTTTACCTTTTTTTCGAGTGCTAATCGCCTGTTCACTCATGAATCAACTTCCTCTAAATTTAGTGCCTTACGGACTAAATTATTCTGAATTATCCATGAAAAAATACCATGGGTTCACAATGTTGTGAAGTCAGCACACAAAACAAGCCGTAAACACTGATTTGAAAAACAACTTCAACCACTTAGACGCTATGAATGCAAAATGATTCATATTAGATTAAATAAATACAGAGTGAAGTATTTCATGCTTTTGATATTATTCTATTTTAAATCAAAATGGGTGCTTCTTAATATCAGATCTATTACTTTATAATCAGAGCCTTTCAGCTCAAAACGAGCCATACAAAACCTATCTGTCTTGACTATAAATGATTAATTATTCTACATAATTTTCATTTTTGTCCATCTTTTTGCGCATATTAATACCCAGCTTAAGAGCGCTGCACTTTATTTTGAATAGTCAGGTAATACTTCCTAAATGAACATTAACTGTAAAGTAAAGCTCCTAACTTTTTTTAACCCACGTATCACGTAGAGTAATCGTCCGATTAAACACTAAATTCCCAGCTGAACTCAACTCGCTATCTGCACAAAAATAGCCTTCTCGCTCAAATTGGTAGACAAAGTTGCTTGCAGCCTTGGCCACACTTGGCTCAACAATACTATGAGTCAGTGTCATCAAAGAATCGGGGTTCAAATGCGCAGTGAAGTCATCGACATCTTTATCTGTGTCTGGGTGTGGATGACTGAATAAACGATCAAATACTCTGATTTCAGCGGGTATACCATGTTTTGCTGATACCCAGTGGATCACACCTTTTACTTTGCGATCTTCTGGATTGACTCCTAAGGTTGCAGGGTCATAGCTACACCGGAGTTCAACAACCTCCCCGTGCTCATCCTTTATTACCTCATCACAACGAATAACATATGCATTTCTCAGACGCACTTCTTTGTCTTTAACCAAGCGTTTAAATTTATTATTGGCTTCTTCTCTGAAATCAGACTTGTCTATATAAAGTGTTTTACTAAATGGAACTTCGCGAGTTCCCATACTTTCATTTTGCGGGTGATTTGGTGCAGTCAACTGTTCTGTTTTATCTTCTGGATAATTACTTATAACAACTTTAAGTGGATCCAGAACAGCCATTGCTCGGGGTGAATTTTCATTCAAATTTTCTCGAATACAGCTTTCTAGAATATCCATTTCAACAGAATTATCAGCTTTTGTTACTCCTATGCGTAGACAAAACTCTCGTAATGCTGCAGCCGGATAGCCCCGTCGGCGCATGCCTGTAATCGTGGGCATTCTCGGGTCATTCCAACCATCAACAAAATTTCCTTCCACCACTTTTGTAAGTTTACGCTTACTAGTAATCGTGTATTGTAAATTGAGCCTTGAAAACTCAATTTGTTTAGGGTGATGTTCTGTTTTCAAGGTGCGCAGAAACCAATCATACAAGGGCCTGTGGTCTTCAAATTCTAAGGTACAGAGCGAATGTGTCACTCCTTCAATCGCATCGGATAAGCAATGAGCATAATCATACATCGGATAAATTGACCAAGCTGTCCCTGTCTGATGATGTACCACATCACGTCTAATTCGATAAATAGCGGGATCACGCAGATTGATATTCGCTGAGGTCATATCAATCTTAGCTCTCAACAGTCGAGATCCATCTTCATAATCACCTTCACGCATTCGTTTGAATAATTCTAAATTCTCTTTAATTGACCGTTCTCGATAAGGGCTGTTTTTACCGGGATCAGTTAGTGTCCCTCGATATTCACGTGTTTCTTCAGCAGACAAATCACAAACATAGGCATCACCTTGCTTAATGAGTTGCGTAGCATAAATATACAATTGCTCAAAATAACTCGAAGCATAATGCAAGTTTTTCTCGAATTCAAAACCTAACCAATTCACATCTGTCTTGATCGCATCAACAAATTCGTTTTCTTCTTTTTGAGGATTAGTATCATCAAAGCGAAGGTTGCATAGACCTTTGTAGTCCATAGCTAAACCAAAATTCAAACAAATGGATTTCGCGTGACCAATATGTAAGTAGCCATTGGGTTCAGGCGGAAAACGCGTTTGAAAGCGACCACCATACTTATTTTCTGTCATATCAGCATCAATAATATGCCGGATAAAATTGCTTGGCTTTATGTCCGTTATTTCGCTCATTTTGCTCTCAATTGGTCATTAATTTCAGGCATAACGCATGCCCTGATAGCTATAAAAGACTAGATGAATTTACTCTGCAACTTCCACTTTAGTCACTTTCTGTAAGCCTCTTGGTAACTTATGACCTCGTTTGCCTCTCTCGCCAGTGTAGTGGGCTAAGTCCCCTTCTTTTAATGTCAAATGGCGTCTACCAGCATGTAATGTCAGGCTCTCCCCTTTGGGTACCTCAGTCACTGAATGTAACCATTCTCTTTTACTTGCAAAGGCTGCTTGAGGAATATTAATTAAGCGAACGCCCTTGCCTTTATTCATACTCGGAATTTCGCTCGCTGCAAAGACTAATAGTCGACCATCACCTGCAGTAACTGCTAACTTAGAGGTTGCAAGGTCACCAAGTAAGGAAGGTTCCAATACCTCAGCACCTTCTGGTAGGTTGAATAAAGCTTTACCAACTTTATTTTTGGCCAACAAATTACCTAAAGTGGTAATAAATCCATAGCCTGCTGAGTTAGATAGTAATAATGGTTGCTCCAACTCACCCGCCAAAACTGCTACGAAACGTTCGTTAGGAGGCATTTGTAACCTACCACTCAAAGGCTCGCCTTGTCCGCGTGCCGACGGTAAGGTATGCGCTGGCAAGGAGTAACTTCGGCCTGTTGAATCCAGAAAAACAATTTGTTGATTACTGCGTGCTTTTACTGAAGTTGCATAGCGATCACCTGTGCGGAAATTTAGCGACGCCGGATCAACATCATGGCCTTTCGCAGCTCTAACCCAGCCACTTTCTGACAAGACAATCGTAATAGCTTCAGTCGGCAACAAATCTGTTTCACTCATTGCTTTTGCTGCTTCGCGGTTTATAAGAATCGATCGACGATCATCACCGAATTTATTAGCGTCTGCCTCCAATTCTTTACGAATGAGGGTTTTGAGACGGGTTTCTGAACTGAGTAACAATTCTAATTGCTTGCGTTCTTTTGCCAAGGCATCCATTTCACCCTGAAGCTTCATTTCCTCAAGTTTGGCTAAATGACGTAACTTTAATTCTAGAATTGATTCTGCTTGACGATCAGTGATTAAAAATCTGGCCATTAACATTGACTTTGCTTCGTCTTCTGTTCGAATAATGGCTATTACTTCATCTATATTTAGATAAGCAATTAATAAACCTTCGAGTACATGGATCCTATCTAGTATTTTATCCAATCGATACTGTAGACGTCGACGTACAGTTTCAGTCCGATATGTAAGCCACTCGAGCAACATATCACGTAGATTTTTAACTTGAGGACGACCATCTAAGCCAATCATGTTCATGTTAACGCGGTAACTACGCTCTAGATCCGTGGTAGCAAACAAGTGCAACATAAGATTATCAATATCAATACGATTTGAACGTGGCACCACGACTAATCTAACTGGGTTCTCATGGTCAGATTCATCACGTAAATCAGCCACCATTGGTAGTTTTTTGTTTTGCATTTGATTGGCAATTTGCTCAATCACTTTCGCACCTGAGACCTGATAAGGCAGCGCATTGATAATCAACTCACCATCTTCGACGAGATACTTTCCCCGCTGTCGCACAGAGCCATGTCCTGTTGCATAAATTTTGTGCAAGTCTTCTGCTGATGAGATTATTTCCCCGCCTGTTGGGAAATCCGGAGCTTTAATGACTTCAAGCAACTTTTCTAGTTTTGTTGAGGGCTTTTTCAACAATAACAAACAGGCTTCGACAACTTCACGTAAATTATGGGGAGGAACATCTGTAGCCATACCGACCGCAATCCCACTCCCTCCATTAAGTAAGACATTAGGCAGTCGGGCAGGCAGTAACTGAGGCTCATTCATCGTGCCATCAAAGTTTGGTACCCAATCAACAGTGCCTTGGCCTAATTCAGTTAATAGTGATTGTGCATATGGCGCTAAACGTGACTCTGTGTATCGCATAGCGGCAAAAGATTTAGGGTCATCCATTGAACCCCAGTTACCCTGGCCATCGACGAGTGGATAACGGTAAGAGAACGGCTGCGCCATTAGTACCATTGCTTCGTAACAGGCCGAGTCCCCATGAGGATGATACTTACCCAATACATCACCGACTGTACGTGCTGACTTTTTATGCTTTGATAATGCACTGAGGCCCAATTCTGACATCGCATATATGATACGGCGTTGAACAGGTTTCAAGCCATCACCAACATGCGGCAAGGCACGGTCTAAAATCACATACATGGAATAATCCAAATATGCTTTCTCCGTAAAATCTCTTACCGGTAGTTGCTCTAAATCATCAACTAATGAACTCATTGCCCAATCATCTCTTTATTGAAAATCATACTGTCGCCAAATCGCCCTGCTCTTCGAGCCAGGCCTTACGATCAGAAGCTCGTTTTTTTGCCAACAACTTATCCATCATCATCATCGTGTCATCTTCACTCTGGATCGTTAAGCGAATTAATCGCCGGGTGTTCGGTGCCATTGTCGTTTCACGCAACTGTAAAGGGTTCATTTCACCCAACCCCTTAAAACGCTGAGTGCTCACTTTTCCTTTTATTTTTTCTCTTTCGATACGCTCTAGAATAATTTCTCGCTCCTCATCGTCCAGAGCATAAAAAATTTGCTTACCAACATCCACCCTATACAAGGGTGGCATTGCTACACAAATATTGCCCGCCTCAACCAAAGGCCTGAAATGCCGCACAAATAATGCACATAATAATGTTGCAATATGCGCCCCATCAGAATCGGCATCAGCTAGAATGCATATTTTGCCATATCGTAAACCCGATAAGTCATCAGACCCTGGATCAACTCCAATAGCAACAGCAATATCATGAACTTCCTGAGATGCTAAAACTTGAGAAGATTCAACTTCCCAGGTATTTAAGATCTTACCTCGTAATGGCATAATTGCTTGGAATTCTCGATCTCGTCCTTGCTTGGCACTACCACCAGCTGAGTCTCCCTCAACTAAAAACACCTCTGTTCTCGAGACATCCTGGGAACTACAATCGGACAGCTTTCCTGGTAAAGCTGGGCCAGATTGCACCCGCTTACGTATAACTTTTTTAGCTTGTTTTAAGCGTGACTGCGCATTACTAATGGCAAGTTCAGCAATCTTTTCACCATCTCCTACATGATGATTGAGCCAAAGACTAAATGCATCCTTCACCGCACCAGATACAAAACCGGCACATTGTCGAGAAGACAGACGCTCCTTGGTTTGTCCGGAAAATTGTGGGTCGTTTAATTTAACCGACAACACATAACAACAACGCTCCCAAATATCTTCTGGTGATAATTTAACACCTCGTGGTAATAAACTTCGAAACTCACAAAATTCCTTGAGTGCATCTAATAGACCAGAGCGAAGACCATTGACATGTGTACCACCCTGCGCTGTGGGAATCAAATTAACATAGCTTTCAGCTAGTTCCTCGCCTGGTTCAATCTGCCACATCAAAGCCCAATCCACTTCTCCATTTTCACCGGTAATGTGGCCATGAAAAGCTATAGCAGGTACACAAGGTTGGTCAGTCATCATTGAGGCGATATAACTAGTTAATCCTTCGTCATAGCACCAACGATCTTCGACTTTTTCATTACCTGATAAATCAGTAAATGTAACAACAAGACCTGGGCATAAAACTGCTTTAGCCCGCAACACATGTTGTAATTTTGAAACTAAGAACTTGGGTGAGTCGAAGTATGAACCTTGCGGCCAAAAGCGCACACGTGTACCCGTATTTCGCTTACCCACTGTACCTATCTCATGCAGCTCTTCAACTCTAGTTCCATTTTCAAAAGCAATCGCATATTCAATCCCTTCTCGACGAATAGTCACATCCAATCGCGATGACAAGGCATTAACAACCGACACTCCAACACCGTGTAAACCACCTGAAAAACGATAATTCTTATTAGAGAACTTTCCTCCAGCATGTAAGCGGGTCAAAATAACTTCAACACCTGGCACACCCTCTTCAGGATGAATATCTACCGGCATACCCCTGCCGTCATCTATGACCTCTATAGAACCATCAGCAAATAAGGTGACTTCTATATGACTCGCGTGTCCGGCTACCGCCTCATCGACACTATTATCAATAACTTCTTGTGCTAAATGATTAGGACGCGTTGTTTCGGTGTACATGCCAGGACGTTTTTGTACTGGCTCTAGTCCTGTTAAAACTTCTATGGCGGAAGCGTTATATGCGTTAGTCATAACTCTGCTTTAATTGTTTCTGTGCAAAAGAGAGTAGCAGGATAAAAGGCTACTGCACAATACAATTAGAGACTTAATTAATCTCAAGCCATAACCTCCATCTTGGTCAAGGTCAATTTAAAAAGTTTGCGCAAAGTCATTAATACTCTAAATTAGCTTCCCGACACTATGAAATATATGCTGAACGTATACTTTTTAAAACCATCAGAATAAGTGACCTTGGTGCTGCAATATTCAATCGCATAAAACCTGAACCGGCACTACCAAAAAGTGTCCCTGGACTCATTGCAACCTTAGCTTGCTCAATAAAAAAACAGTGTAATTCAACATCTGTCATTGCCATCTTCCTGCAGTCAAGCCACAGTAAATAAGTTCCTTCTGATTCGACCAAAGTGATATCCAGCAATGATTCTTCTATATAAACTTTAACCGCATCTCTTGTTATTTTTAGGTAGAGCATCAAATCGTTCAACCACTCCTCACCATGCTGATAGGCTGCTTCAAAACCACAAATACTAAATGGGTTCATGTTACTGACATGCCATTGGCTAAATACTTGTTTTATTGCTCTACGTTGAGCCTTGTCATTTATAACCATAGCTGACAAACCAAGGCCCGGAATATTGAAAGTCTTACTTGGTGATACGGTTGTTATAATTGAGACATCATCAGCCAATGTTGCTATAGCAATGTGCTTCTGATCAGGAAAAATCAAATCAGCATGAATTTCATCCGAAATAATAGTCAAATCATAACGTCGAGCCACTTCCAATAAACCTTCGAGTTCTGACTGCCTCCAAACACGACCTACAGGATTATGGGGTGAACACAGTACCAGAAATTTGGCCCCTGCCTCCGCGCACTCAGCAAGATGATCCAAGTCCATCTGGTAATTGTTACCTTCTAGTCTGAGTGGGTTTTCAACTAAAGTCCTCCGGGTATCACTAACTGCAGTAAAAAAGGGTTGGTAAACCGGCGGTTGAATAATCACCTTATCCCCTACCTCTGTTAGTGCTGTGATCGCTGCATAAATAGAAGGTACTACCCCAGGACACATCACAATACTTTCTTTTTCTATTGCCCAATTGTGTCGAGTTTTAAACCAGTCCTGCATTGATATGAACATACTTTCCGGATACTCGGTGTAACCATAAATAGTATGCTCTGCACGAGCAACTAATGCCTTCGTAACCGCTGAAGGTGCTGCGAAATCCATATCAGCAACCCACACGGGCGTTATATCCTTTGTCCCAAAGTAAGTTTCTCGACCTTCATATTTTAAACTCGCCGTGCCTTCACGGCTAACCGGCGTGTCAAAATCATATGTCATCCGCGATAACGCCACATAGTAGCTTCGGCCAACGTGTGTTGGAATTTACGGCTAGTTTCGCGGATCACAAACGGCACCGCAATTGGCCCTTGTACTAAATCAAAGTGAGGCGCCAACATTTCTTTCAAGCCATCAAGAGTACTTACATTCTCTCCGTTCACCTTATGCCCACCAACCCACTCGTCCTTATTGGTGTGTTCTTCAAGCCAAGTATAAGGTGAGGTAATCATTAAAATACCACCTGAATTCATTCGCTCTTGAATCGTCTTCAAAAATAATGATGGCTGATATAACCGGTCTATCAAGTTAGCAGCCAACACTAGATCGTAGCCTTGATATATGGACTTCAAATTACAAGCATCACCCTGCATGAACTCAACTTTTTTTGCTGAAATTTCATCAGTAAAGTCAGTTAAACGACGTTCTTTGTAGAGAGCTAACTCACCTTCATCCACTATACTGTATCGAATAACACCCTGTTGCTGTAATTGCACTCCTATATTGATTAATCTGGCGGAAAAATCAATCGCGGTCACATGATCAAATTGCTTCGCCAACTCGAAACTTGAGCGACCGACGGCACAACCGATATCTAGGGCTTTGCCCTTAGCTTGGTCACCCATTGCAGCGATACCTAATTCTGCCAGCGCTACCGGGAAATTATCAACATCAAGATAACGCTCTCCAAAATGGAACTCAGCATATTCTGATGACATCTTATCTGTCTCGTAATTTGAACTCACTTGCTCTTCTAACTCCTCTGCAATCACATAACGGAATCCCGCATGCTGAAAAAAATGTTTTCTAAAGGCATAACGTGCAGTTCTAAGGGTCTCATTACCACAAGAGACCCAAGAGCCCCCTTTAAATAAATTATGGCGGCCATCAAATGTTGGCATCGTAAAGTCATCATAAAGTGGATGCACTTTAAATTTGTCTAAGGGATAAATTGCCGTTTCAGTCCACTGCCAGACATTACCAACAACATCATATAAACTGCCATGGGCATGCCGATTAACAGGACAAGAAGATGCTGAATGATCTAAATGCAAATTCGCATTAGCAATTATGCCTTGCTCAAGCTCCTTAACTCCCGAGAAATCATATAATCGATACCATTCATCTTCAGTAGGTAATCGGACCTGTTCACCACTCTTTTTTGCCAGCCAATTACAAAAAGCCTTTGACTCGTGATAATTAACATCTGCAGGCCAATCCCATGGCATTGGCACCACCTCAGCCATTAGCCTCAGCTGCCAGCCTTGTTCATCACTCACCCAAAAGCTAGGATGAGTTGCCTTAGTATATTGAAGCCATTCTAATCCTTCTGCGACCCAGAAACTCTCGTTTTCATAACCACCAGCTTCTACAAACTCGAAAAACTCATGATTACTTACCAAGTATCGCCCCGCTTTGAAGCCTTTAACTAGTGCTTTGTGACTCCCATATTCATTATCCCAACCGTAATAGTCTGCGTCATCACTTTTACCAACTAGCACCTCACCAGAAGGAATATCAACAAAACTATTTACAGGGGCTTCACCTGTGACATCACAAGGTGCCCAATCTCTGTGTGGACTTACCCAATCAATATTTTGCTGGCGAATTAAAACGGATGATGTTTCAAGATGGATATGCTCATGTTCAATCCCCATCATGATAGTCCACCAGGGGTTTTCCCAGTTAATAGGTAATGCCAGCGGTGTCATTTTAATTAATCGATTAATCGCTTCGCAGACCTGAGCTCGATAAGTCTTAACTTCTTCGACAGTAGGCCAGTCGTAATGCGCCTCATCTAAGTCATCCCAGCTCATTTCATCGACACCGATAGCAAACATAGACTCAAACTGAGAATTAACACGATGTTCTAGCAATCCGGCAAGCACCAGTTTATTGACAAAAAATGTTGCTGTATGGCCAAAATAAAAAATTAAAGGGTGACGAAGTGAAATCGATTTTTGATAATAAGCTCTATCATCTATTAGCAGCTCAAATAGCGCATTATAGCGCTGCCATGTCTTATTAAAATAAGTAGCTATTTCTTCTCGCTTAGATTCAACATTGTCACCTGAGAGCAAGGGGCTTCTGTTGTATGCAGCTATTTCTTCCCGCTCCAACTCATGACTAGTGGGCAAT
>MDSY01150364.1_pt1 | contig 36611 bp, 39 predicted proteins | sample 811131 | NCBI WGS metagenome assembly MDSY01 (sample SAMN05326643, study PRJNA326480) | marine metagenome | isolation source: seawater | place: Atlantic Ocean: South West | collected 2010
TGAAGTTGGAACCGTTCTTGAAGTAGGAGATGGAATCGCACGTGTATACGGGCTTTCTAATGCTCAATATGGAGAATTAGTTCGTTTTGACTCAGGACTAGAAGGAATGGTTTTGAACCTTGAAGAAGATAATGTTGGGGTGGTTCTTTTAGGACCTTCCAAAGAAATTTCTGAAGGAGACACCGTTAAGCGAACAGAGCGCATCGCTTCGATTAAAGTAGGAGAAAGTATTGTTGGCCGTGTGGTTGATACACTTGGAAATCCCATCGATGGTAAAGGTGCTCTTGAAGGAGAATTATTCGAAATGCCACTAGAGCGTAAAGCTCCAGGGGTAATTTATCGTCAACCGGTAAACGAACCAATGCAAACTGGAATCAAGTCTATTGACGCAATGATACCAGTTGGTAGAGGACAACGTGAATTGGTTATTGGTGATCGTCAGACTGGGAAAACTACAGTTTGTATTGACACAATCTTGAATCAAAAAGAATTTTTTGACGCAGGTGAGCCTGTATATTGTATTTATGTAGCTATTGGACAGAAAGCATCTACAGTTGCAGGAATCGCAAAAGTATTAGAAGACAAAGGAGCTTTAGCTTATACTACAATTGTAGCGGCTAATGCATCTGACCCTGCTCCAATGCAGGTATATGCTCCTTTTGCAGGTGCTGCTATTGGAGAGTATTTTAGAGACACAGGTCGTCCAGCTTTAATTATATATGATGACTTATCTAAGCAAGCAGTTGCTTACCGTGAGGTTTCGTTATTACTCCGTCGCCCTCCAGGTCGTGAAGCTTATCCTGGAGATGTATTTTACCTTCATTCCCGTTTACTCGAACGTGCTGCAAAAGTTATTGCCGATGACGAAATAGCAAAAGGGATGAATGATCTTCCAGACTCTTTAAAAGACAAAGTAAAAGGAGGAGGTTCTTTAACTGCACTTCCAATTATTGAAACTCAAGCAGGAGATGTTTCTGCATATATTCCAACCAACGTAATTTCGATTACAGATGGTCAAATTTTCTTAGAGTCTGATTTATTTAATTCTGGAGTTCGTCCTGCAATTAACGTAGGGATTTCAGTATCCCGTGTAGGAGGTTCAGCTCAAATCAAGTCGATGAAAAAGGTTTCAGGAACATTGAAGCTAGATCAAGCTCAGTTCCGAGAATTAGAAGCATTTGCTAAGTTTGGTTCTGACTTAGATGCGGCTACTTTAAATATTATTGAAAAAGGAAGACGTAATGTTGAGATTCTAAAGCAAGCTCAAAATGATCCTTTTACAGTAGAAGACCAAACTGCTATTATCTATGCAGGTTCAAAAAACTTGTTGAGATCTGTTCCCGTTAATCAAGTAAAAGCTTTTGAAAAAAGTTATATAGAGATATTGAATAGCAAACACCGTGGCGTCTTAGACACTATTAAAGCAGGAAAACTTACAGATGAAGTTCTAGACACCTTAAATAGTGTTGCCAAAGAAGTGGCAGCTCAATTCGAATAAACTATCAAGCAGTATGGCTAATTTAAAAGAGATACGTAATAGAATTTCATCGGTTTCATCGACTATGCAAATTACTTCAGCCATGAAAATGGTGTCTGCAGCGAAGCTTAAAAAAGCTCAAGATGCAATTATGGCAATGCGCCCTTATTCAGATAAACTTACTGAGCTGATTCAGAATTTAAGCAGATCAATTGGTGGTGATACGCAGAATCTATACACAGAACAGCGCACTGTTCAAAATATTTTAGTCCTTGTAATAACCTCCAATAGAGGTCTTTGCGGTGGTTTTAACTCAAACATAGTTAAAGAAGTAAGCAGGAAAATAAGCACTGTTTATTTAAACAAAAAGGTAAGTCTAATTACTCTTGGTAAAAAAGGAAACGACATTTTACAAAAAACCTTCGAAGTTGAAACAAATAACAACAAAATTTTTGATGAGCTAACGTTCTTTAACGTAAGTACTATAGCGGATTCGTTAATGGCAGATTTTTCAAGTAAAAAGTATGATAAAATAGAAGTAGTTTATAACCGCTTTAAAAATGCTGCTACCCAAATTGTAACTACCGAAACGTTGTTGCCTATTGTTTCTGAACAAGATGATCATAATGCTGCAGGAGTAGATTATATTTTTGAACCCACTCAAGAAAATATTGTTCAGGAGTTATTACCTAAAAGTATAAAGATGCAATTATTCAAAGCGCTACGCGACTCTTTCGCGAGTGAACATGGAGCCCGAATGACTGCTATGCATAAAGCAACTGACAATGCAACTGAGTTAAGAGACCAACTAAAATTGTCTTATAACCAAGCACGTCAAGCTGCAATTACAAACGAAATTCTTGAAATAGTAGGGGGAGCAGAAGCACTCAGCTCATAGTTTTAAAAATAATATTTTGAACGACCCCTTTTTTGAGGTCCTTTTTTGTGTTTTTTTTTAAAACGAAAGCAAGTTTAATTTTTCTTTAGTATTGACTTCAACTTAATGCTTAGCTTTTTTTGTGTTTTTAATGGGTATAAAAAAGAAAAATGATCAGCGTACCAATTATAAACGAAAGCCCTTATGATCTTCCTAGTTTTGCAACCGTAAATTCTGCAGGAGTTGATTTACGAGCTCATCTAGAAAATCCATTTACACTTGAGCCACTAAAACGAACAATCATCGGAACAGGCCTTAAAATAGCCTTACCCAAAGGTTTTGAAGCTCAAGTTAGACCGAGAAGTGGTTTGGCAGCTAAACATGGAGTTACTGTGCTAAATTCTCCGGGAACAATTGACGCAGACTATCGTGGAGAAATAGGTGTAATTTTGGCAAACTTATCTAATGAAATATTTATTGTAAACCCAGGCGATCGAATTGCTCAACTTGTTATTGCAAAGTATGAGCAAGCTTTATGGGAACCATCAGATTCGCTCGACGAAACAGAACGGGGAGCAGGCGGTTTTGGCAGTACTGGAAAAGAATAAAAATATGAAAATTATAGTCCCTATGGCAGGCCGAGGCTCTCGCCTTCGACCACATACTCTAACAATACCAAAACCCTTGATTCCAGTTGCTGGAGTTCCAATTGTTGAGCAATTAGTTCGCGACATAGCATGCGTTGTAAACCAACCCATAGAAGAAGTCGCTTTCATTTTAGGGGACCCTGATTTCTTTGGAGCCGAAATAGTTAAACAATTATTAAAATTTGCTTCTGACATTGGAGCAAAAGGGACTATTTATAGACAATTAAAACCCGAAGGAACAGGTCATGCAATTATGTGTGCTGAGCCCTCACTTTCTGGACCTGCTGTTGTTGCTTATGCCGATACATTAATTCGAGCACAATTTAGTTTAGACCCCAAAGCAGATAGTATTATTTGGGTAAAAAACGTTAAGCAACCAGAAGCATACGGGGTAGTTCAATTGAACGATCAGGGTGCGATTACCCAGCTGGTAGAAAAACCAAAAGAGTTTGTTTCCAACTTAGCGGCAATTGGAGTCTATTATTTTAAAGAAATAGGAAAACTTAAAGTAGCCTTGCAATCTGTTTTAGATGAAAAACTAACACATGGTGGGGAGTATCAAATTAATGATGGAATTAAGCGGCTAATGGCGGCTGGAGATTTATTTTTACCAGGAGAAGTTGAAGCTTGGATGGATTGTGGAAATAAGCAAATAACCCTAGAAACAAATACCAAGATGTTGAGCTTTATGGAAGCAGAAGGGAAAGAACTGATTCACCCAACAGCAGTTCTAGAAAATACGACGGTAATACCTCCATGTTATATTGGCTCTAAGGCGCATCTCAAAAACGTTACTATTGGCCCTGGAGTTTCTGTTGGTTCTGGCACAATTATTAAAAACACAACCTTAAGACATAGTTTAATTCAAAACAACAGTAATATTTCAAACGCAATCCTCGACCAAGCAATGATTGGGAATCACGTCACCTTTGATGGAAAATTTACAGAAATAAGCATAGGCGATTATACCGAAATCAAATGAAGAATAATTTAAATGGTCCCATTACAATACTTATTCTAATTACAAGTCTGCTTGTTTACAGTTGTAAATCTGTGGCAGTTTTACCAACAAAGGAGCCTGTCAAAAATGCAGACATCAAACTTCTAGCCAAAGAAATTGACAAAGCATCAACAAAAATAAAAACATTTAGAGCCCGAGTAAAGGCTCAATATAACGACGGAAAGCAGAAACAGCAGGTAAGTTTAAACCTTCGAATGGAGTACAATAAGTCTCTTTGGGCAAGTGCATCTATATTGGTTCCAATAGCAAAAGTTTTAATCACTCCATCTCGGGTTGGGTTTTATGAAAAATTTCAAAAAACTTATTATGATGGAGATATAGGTTATTTAAATGACCAATTAGGAACTAGTTTTAGTTTCAAAGACTTAGAAAATGTATTACTTGGCAATACTGTTTCAGAGATGAAGACAGAAAGTTTTGACCGAATAGAACACCCTCAATTTTATGTTTTAGTTCCAAAAACCAATGGAGATCATTTTCGACCAACCTATTTTTTTGACCCGATGACTTTTCGCTTAAAAGAGCAAAGATTTATAATACCTGGGTCAGCTCAATCTCTTAGTGTTAAATATTTGAAATATCAAAAATCACAAGGTAAGACGATTCCTAAAGAAATAGAAATTTCTTTTTTTAATGGCTCTAACTTAATTAAGGTTCGTTTAGATTTTATAAGAGTAGATTTTCCAAAAAATCTTTCAACCCCTTTCACAATTCCTAGCGGGTATAAAAAATTAAATATATAATGAGATTATTAACGGGTTTTTCACCTAATTTTTTTTTAATCCTTTTAGTGTTATTAATTTCAGGACAAACCACTTATGCTCAAGATCAAAGACAACAAAATTTAGAAAATCAGCGTAAGCTTTTACAACAAGAGATAAAACAGATTAATAACCTTTTGTTTTCCAATGAGAAGAAAAAAAAATCAGTTCTTACAGAGGTCGAAGATCTTAGCCTTAAAATTGAGGTAATGGGAAGACTAATTCGAGTGACCAATGAACAAGCCAATCGTCTAAACCAAAAGATTAGCGTAAACCAAAGGACAATTGGACAACAGCGAAAAGATCTAGAGAATTTAAAAAAGGATTACTCTGAAATGATCAGGAAGTCATATCAGAGTGGCTCTGGTCAGAGTCGCATGATGTTTTTGTTTTCTTCAGAGAGCTTTTTACAGGCCTATAAACGCTCTAAGTACTTAAATCAGTATACCAGTTTTAGAAAAAAACAAGGAGAACTGATTGTCGAGAAAACAAAAACATTACAACAGCTAAACACTGATTTAGTGGCACAAAAGCTTAAAAAAGAAGAATTGGTTAAAGAAAATAAAACGGCTCAACAACAGTATAAGACCGAGCAATCCAGTCAACAACAATTGATTAAAGTTTTAAAAAAGAAAGAAAGAAGTTTTGTTTCTCAAATCAAAAAGAAACAGAAAAAGGCAGCGGCTATTAATAAAGAAATTCAGCGTTTAATTAGAGAAGCTATTGCGGCCTCGAACAAGGCTGCTGGTAAGAATTCAAATGCAAAGGTATTTACCCTTACTCCCGAAGACCAATTGATCTCGGATAATATAATTGCAAATAAAGGAAATCTTCCGTGGCCAGTAGAACAAGGCGTTGTGGTTCAAAAGTTTGGAAAGCAACCCCATCCAGTTGTCAGAACAACTATGATTCAAAGTAATGGCGTAACGATTGCAACTCCAAGTAGTTCAGAAGCGCGCGCAGTTTTTGAAGGGAAAGTGATGTCTATTATTGGATTTAAGGGGAGTAATCCAACGGTATTAATACAACATGGAAATTATATTACAACCTATTCAAACCTAAGTGAAGTCTATGTTATAAAGGGACAAAAAGTAAACGCCAAAGAAAAAATTGGCAAAGTATTTACCAATCCAGAAACTGGAAAAACGGAATTAAAATTTAGTGTTTTTAAAAACAGCAGCCCAACAAATCCAAAAAGCTGGATATTTAGAATGTAAACAAATTATTCTACTAAGTACCAAGCTTCTTCTTCTAGTGTCTGAGTTAAAAAGTAATATAATTGTATTGCTTTTCTCTTATTCTTAAATCTGCCAAATGCAACTCTAAAAAGTCCATCGGGACTTTGTTTTGCTAATCCAGCTTCATCAAAGCCCTCTCCTTTAAGTTTATTAAGCATTCTTAAAGCGTTTGATTCATCACGATAGCTTCCTGCAATAACGCTAAAAAAATCAGCAGACTCTATTTCAGTATCCGGGTCAATTACCGAATTTTCAACATTAACATTTAGCTCTAAAGAAGTAATTTCACCAATATCAAATGAAGCTTTTTGCACATTGGCTTTGATTTTCCGCTGAGCAATTTCTGTAGACTTTAATCGCTCGTCTGTTAAATATTGATTCCCAAAGTAATAAGATATCGCAACTAAAGCAATTGCAATAACTCCAACTGCTGCATATTTTAAGTATGCGGCATTATTTTTTTTCTTTTCAGGCGTAAAAGCTAGCTTTTCATTTTTGGAATCTTTCATGGTAATTGGTTTTTTAGTAATAAGTTCTGTTGCTTTTGGTTTTTCAGCTTTTATTTTAAAGACTGGTATTTTTGAAAAAGAGGTTAAACCGATAGAATTAGTATCAAAATTAACTTTATAATATGGAGAAAAACCTATTTTTTGTTCTGAGTTTAAAGCTATCTCACCAATAGTATTAAAAATTAAAGGACTTCCAGAATCTAATTTTATTTTCCATTTCAGAACTTCTGCTGTTATTTCTTTAAGGGCGCATTCGTAGGAAATGGATTTTCTTAATGCAATATAATTTGCAAGTAATCCATCGTTGTGAGTAAGTAAGCTATTAAAAGATAACTCTTTACCAGGAGGGAAAAACAGTCCTTTTTCTCGATTAATCCGAACAGGAATAGGCTGTGTCAAAAATGCGCCTAATTGAGGAATGATGACACATTCATATTGATAAAGAAGCTCTTTTATATATTGTACTAAATTCACATTCAAATGTAATAAATTTAAAAATCATTTCGGGAAATTTTTTAATTTGTAGTCTATATCTTTAAATCAGAACGCATCAGTCAAGTTACTCTGCATTAAAGCATCTTTATTTAATAAGCTTTTCAATGAATTCTATGAACACGACATCAGATAATATCTTCAACAAGGCTTAGCTAATTTGAAATGATTTCATTATTAATATTCCATAAAGGGGATAGATTTCTAGAATCCTTAAGAGTTACTTAGACAAAAAGTTGATTAGGCTTTGGAAAGGGAAAAGTTTGAATGAATTTAATATCCTATTTTTTTTCGAACACGCATTAAAACACTATTTGCAACTTTTTGTGCTTTAACAGACCCTTTAGCCAATGCTATTGAAACTTCAACAGGATTCTTATGATAATATTCAAATTTAGATCTTGCTTCGTCAAAGGTACTTAATATTAGTTCAAACAAAGCTTGTTTTATCTGTCCGTAGCCCATTCCCCCTGAAATATATTTTTTTCGTAAATTTTTAATTTGGGTTTCATTTGCAAGTAATGAATAAAGAGCAAAAACATTACAAGAATCAGGATTTTTGGAGTCTTCCATAGGAGTTGAATCAGTTTTAATTCCCATGATCTGCTTAAGCAATTTTTTTTCTGGAAGAAAAATATTAATAGTATTATTTTTAGATTTACTCATCTTTTGACCATCTGTGCCCGGAATAATTTGGGTATTTTTTTGGACCTGGGCATTTGGTAAAATAAAGGTCTTTCCATTCTGATTATTGAATCTAGAGGCTACATCACGCGTTATTTCAAGATGTTGTAATTGATCTTTTCCAACTGGAACTACTTCGGCATCGTAAATTAAAATGTCTGCAGCCATTAACATAGGATAATTGAATAACCCTGCATTTACATCAGCTAAATGCTCCGATTTATCCTTGAAAGAATGAGCCAAAGTAAGTCTTTGATAAGGAAAAAAACAACTTAAGTACCAGCTCAATTCCGTTACTTGACTTACATCACTTTGTCTATAAAATACAGTTTTGTTTATATCTAAACCACATGCTAACCAAGCGGATGCTGTATTAAAGGTATGTTCTCTCAATACATTTCCTTCTTTAATTTGTGTTAAAGAATGTAAATCTGCGATAAAAAGGAACGATTCGTTTTCTGGCTTATTTGCCATCTTAATTGCAGGGAGTACAGCACCTAAAAGATTTCCTAAGTGAGGAGTTCCAGTACTTTGTATGCCCGTAAGAATTCTAGCCACAGCAATAATTATTTCATCAAAGGTACTTTTTTTTATCTCAAAAAATATCTTTGTTCACCTAAGAAATAAACTAATTCTATGATATAATATACAGGCTAGTCATTTTTTGAATTAAGCATTTTGTTATTAAAAATTTTATAGAAGATTCTAAAAGCCTATTTTTGATTGATGCTAAAAACAGTTCAAAAAATGGTTTTGGTGCTTTGGAGGGGATGGTTTTATATTCTTGCAGCAATTCCCATAATTACTCTTTTTCCAATTTTATTGCTTGTTGCAAGTCATAAGAACGGTTATCCCACTCTTTTTTGGATTGCACGAAATATTTGGGCTACATTTATATTATGGGGCATGGGTTTTTATGTTAAAATAAAATTTGCCAAACCACTTCCAGAAGGAACATCTTACCTTTTGGTTGCAAATCATGCCAGCTATTTGGATCCTTTTGTAATGCTAAGGGTGTCTAAGAATCCTTTTGTTTTTGTAGGGAAAAAGGAATATGTTAAAGTTCCGCTTTTTGGCAGTATATATAAAAGAGCTGCAATTTTAGTAGATAGAAGCAGCTCCAAGAGCCGCTGGGGAGTATACGGGCGTGCTAATAAAATACTTGCTAAAGGTAGGAGTATTTGTATTTTTCCAGAAGTGAATTATGTGGATGATACAATTTTATTAAATTCTTTCAAAAGAGGTGCTTTTAAATTGGCGATTGAACATCAAATCCCAATTGTTCCAATGACTTTTTTGGACTGTAAACGAAAGTTTCCATGGAGTCCAAACTACGGTTTTCCTGGAAAACTACGTGTAGAAACTTTTCCAGAAATCCAACCAGTTAAATGCATGGATGACCTTGGAGAACTTCAAGAAAAAACAAGAGAAGTAGTTTTGAAAGGATTAATTTCTGACACAAAAAAGCGGGCCCAAGATGCTGTTGATCTTGAGGTCATAATTGCTCAGAAGGTAAAGAATAACTAACATATGGATCAATCTTCAACACTTTTTTTAGCTGTATCAATCATGATTATAATGGTTGGGATGGGCCTTGGCCTTTCTGTTAAAGATTTTAAGCGTGTTGTAGAAAATCCAAAACCTGTAATTATAGGTTTATTTAATCAAATAATTTTACTTCCAATTATAGGTTTTGGGCTATGCCTTTTTTTTAATCCAGAACCATTTATTGCAATTGGGTTAATGATGCTTGTTGCATGTCCTGGAGGAACAAGTTCCAATATAATAGCACTTTTAGCTAAAGGTGATTTGCCATTGTCTATATCTTTAACTGCAATCAATAGTTTGATTACAATTTTTACCATTCCAATAATCATTAATTTTTCTTTTAAATTTTTTAGTACTGAAGCAGAGTCTATTCCCCCTCCTGCTAAGGATATTTTTATTTCATTAATTGCAGTAATAGCAATTCCACTTGCCGTTGGAATGTTTTTGAAGAAAAAGGTCCCGAATTTTGCTTTAAATATGGAAAGTCCAGTCCGAAAAGCTTCTTCAATTTTGTTAGGATTAGTTATAGTTAGTATTCTTGTAAAAGAGTTTGAATTATTTAAACTTCATATTGGCGCAACTTTCTGGATTTTAATAGCACTGAATTCAATCACCATGGCTTTAGGATTTTTTGGATCAAGATTACTAAATTTGAATTTAAAAGAATCCGTTACAATTGCAATTGAATCAGGAATACAAAACGGAACATTAACAATAAGCCTTGCTGTAATTACACTTAGTAACTCTGAATATGCAATTGTTGCAGCAATCTACGGACCGTTGATGTACCTGATGGCTTGTGTTCCAATTTACATAGGAATGAGTAATTTTAAATAAATATCTGTTTATTTAATCCAAAACAACTTGTTGTTTTCTCAAATTACAATCATATTGCATTTGAAAAAACCCATCGAACATATTTTTTACGGCGCGTTGAAAGTTTCTGTAAGAATCAGCATGGTTAAATCCTAATTCATATATAGTTACATATTCACTATCACATTCTAATTGATTTTCAATTACTCTAGGATTTTGATGCCTCCCGCTCATAATATGCCCACCTTGACAAAGATGCTGTAACCCCAAAATTGAGTGTCCAAATTCATGCCACATAAGACTAATTCTGAATTCATTAAAATCTGCAATAATTCTTTCGTCCCAGTCTATTTCCCTTATTCCAATACCAACTTTGTTTGCATCACATATCTTAAAAGCATACCCAACGGATTCAGTATAGGAGTTTGACTCCCAAACAATGTCCATATCTTCTTTTGAAATGTGACTTAAATCAACTCCGTGTCTCGCAGCATCTTTTTTAAAAGCCTTTAAATGAGAGTAGGGATCGAAGAGATCAATTGCTCCATATATTGAATCTGAAAAAACTCCCGATTTTTGATCTTGATATGCTGCAAGTAGTTTATCGTTTGTATTATTTTGAAATGGAATGCTGTCTGCCGGGGCAATTATAAATCGAGCGAAACGCAGATCTTCCTCCCCCTCATTATTAATAAATTCTATTGTGAATTCAAAATGATTAGAGTAAAGACTTTTTAAAGAAATCACTTTTCGCGACTCATAATAATTACTTCCTAAATCTAATTCTTGAAAATAGGGTAAAGAATTCAAAAGCGAAACATTTCGACTGATTCCCCAAAAGCCAATAATAGTATCTTCAACTTGATAATAGGAAGTAGATAAGGGATCGTTTAATTCATAAGAAACAAGATCTAGATCAATTAAGCTACTTCCAAATTTGGTTTTAATACGATGATATATTCCATTTCCAGTATTTTCTATGATTCTGTCTTCAGTTTCAGAACACGAGAATAGAGTTAAGGTAAATACAAGGGCAAGAATATTTATTTTCATGAATTTAGTGTTACATAATAAAATAAAAAATCCTCCCGGTGGATTAGCGGATTTTTTTATATTTTAACAATAAATACTTAGTTTACCGCTTTTAGCATTTCTAATATTTTTTGTTCCAATTCATCCATCAAATCTGGATTGTCTAGCAAAAGAGCCTTAACCGATTCCCTTCCCTGCCCTATTTTTGTATCTCCATAACTAAACCAAGAACCAGACTTTTTGATAATCTCATAATTAACGCCAAGGTCTATTATCTCACCAATTTTAGAAATACCCTCACCGTACATAATATCAAATTCTGTAGTCCTAAAAGGAGGAGCAACCTTATTTTTTACAACCTTAACACGGGTTTTATTACCTAACACTTTTGCATCAGCATCTTTTATTTGAGTAGATCTTCTAATGTCTAAACGAACGGAAGCGTAAAATTTTAAAGCATTACCTCCTGTTGTAGTTTCAGGATTTCCAAACATCACACCGATTTTTTCACGTAATTGATTTATGAAAAAAACAGTACAATTAGTTCTACTAATTGAACCTGTTAGTTTTCTAAGCGCTTGAGACATCAAGCGTGCATGAAGACCCATTTTAGAGTCTCCCATCTCTCCTTCAATTTCACTTTTAGGCGTTAAGGCAGCTACTGAGTCAATAACTACAACATCAACTGCGCCGGATCGAATTAAATTGTCAGCTATTTCTAGCGCTTGCTCTCCATTATCTGGTTGAGAAATTATAAGCTCTTGAACATCAACACCCAAACTTTCTGCATAAAATCGATCGAAAGCATGTTCTGCATCAATAAAAGCGGCGATACCACCTTTTTTTTGACACTCTGCAATCGCATGAAGCGTTAAGGTTGTTTTACCAGAAGACTCTGGACCGTAAATTTCAATAACTCTACCGGTAGGATAACCACCTACTCCAAGGGCAATATCCAGACCCAAAGAGCCTGAAGAAATTGACTCAACCTCTTCAATTACCGAATCCCCTAATCTCATTACAGATCCTTTTCCATAGGTTTTATCTAGTTTATCTAAGGTAAGCTGAAGTGCTTTTTGTTTTGCTGCTTTATCGTCTGCCATAATTTTTTTCTTTACTGCTAATGTACTATTTTCTTTATTTCGAATTAGTGGAAGAGTACAAGGGTTTATTAACAATATTTAATGTTCAAATTAGACTAAGATATTGTTTATAAAAAGGGTTTTAAAGATTAAATAGTGTATTTCTTGCTTTTAGATTAGTGCATGAAGTTTTTATATCTTTACATAATTACTTAACTTAAAAAGGTATGGCATGGAACTGTACAATAAATTAAGCACGAAGGAACGAGCAATAATGCTCGAAGAGGCTGGAACCGAAAGGCTCACGCTATCCTTTTATCAATACTCTCACATAGGAAACCCTCATCTTTTTAGAGACTATCTTTTTTTAACATGGAACCCCATGGAAGTTTTAGGAAGAATATATGTAGCCCATGAGGGAATTAATGCTCAATTATCCATACCTGCTTCACGATTTGAGGAATTTAAAGCACACTTGGATCAAGTGGAATTTTTAAAAAACATCCGTTTGAATATCGCTATAAAACAAGATCTGAAATCTTTTTTAAAACTAAAAGTTAAGGTGCGGGATAAAATTGTTGCAGACGGCCTCAACGATTCAACTTTTGATGTTACTAAAAAAGGACAGCACTTAAACGCTGAAGGCTTCAATAAATTACTTAAAGATCCAAAAACTATTTGTTTAGATATGCGGAATCATTATGAAAGTGAAATAGGATATTTTGAAGGAGCAGTTACTCCAGATGTGGACACGTTTAGAGACTCCTTGCCGATTATAGAAAATGACCTGACGGGCTTGAATGAGGAGAAAAATCTGTTGATGTATTGTACTGGTGGAATTCGCTGTGAAAAGGCAAGTGCTTATTTTAAGCATAAAGGATTTAAGAATGTATACCAACTCGAGGGAGGAATAATTGAATACACTCGACAGGTAAGGGATATGGGCTTGGAAAATAAATTTATTGGAAAGAATTTTGTATTTGACGAACGTCGAGGGGAAAGAATAACCGATGATGTAATTGCTAATTGTCATCAGTGTGGATCTTCTTGTGACTTACATGTAAACTGCGCGAATGAAGCTTGTCATTTACTTTTTATTCAATGTAAACTATGTCAAGAAAAAATGAATAACTGCTGTTCGGACGACTGTAATCAAATAACTCAACTCTCTTTCGAAGATCAAAAAGCTTTAAGAAAAGGAATTCATAATAGTAATAAAATATTTAAAAAAGGACGTTCAGAGGTTTTGAAGTTTAAAAATCAATAATAAAATGAAGCCTTTTATTTTTATTAAATAACCGTACCTTTACCTTAAAAGTAATAATAAAATTGAAATATGGGTTGTGCTTCATGTTCTTCATCCGATAACTCTCCGAGAGGCTGTAAAAACAATGGAACTTGTGGAACGGATAGTTGTAATAAACTTACAGTTTTCGATTGGCTTTCAAATATGCAGCTCCCTAATGGTCAAAAATCCTTTGACATAGTTGAGATTCGTTTTAAAAATAGCCGAAAAGCCTTTTATAGTAAAGACAAGGATATTAGCTTAAGCATTGGAGATTTAGTTGCAACAGAGACTCAAAGTGGTCATGATATTGGTCAGGTTACATTAACTGGTGAACTGGTTCGTTTTCAAATGAAAAAGAAAGGCGTTTCAGAGAAAAGTGAAGAGATTTTAAAAATATACCGAAAGGCAACACAAAAAGATATTGATGTTTGGCAAGCTTCGCGTGATCGGGAAAAAACAATTCAAAAGCGAGCCCGTGAAATGGCAATTTATTTGAATTTAGAAATGAAGATTTCAGATGTAGAATTTCAAGGTGATGGGTCTAAGGCTACATTTTATTATACTGCAGAGAAACGAGTTGATTTTCGCCAACTTATAAAAGATATGGCTCAGGCATTTAGTATTCGTGTTGATATGCGCCAGGTAGGATTGCGCCAAGAGGCTGCTAGATTAGGAGGAGTTGGTTCATGCGGAAGAGAGTTATGCTGCTCTACTTGGTTAACAGATTTTAGGTCTGTTTCGACTTCTGCAGCACGTTATCAACAACTTTCTTTAAACCCTCAGAAATTATCAGGGCAATGTGGAAAATTAAAATGTTGTTTAAACTATGAGCTGGACTCCTATCGAAATGCATTAAAAAAGTTTCCTAAGATGGAAATAAAACTACAAACAGAAAAGGGTATTGGAATTTGTCAAAAAATTGATATTTTCAAAGGGCACTTATGGTATGCTTATAAAGGCGAATGGATGAATTGGCACCTTTTAACTACTGATCAGGCCAACCAAATTATTTCTTTAAATAAATCAAAAGAAATCGTTTCTAGCTTAGAAGATTTTGCCTTCGAAGAAAAAAAAGAAACTCCAGAAAAAGTATTTGAAAATGTTGTAGGACAAGATAGTTTAAATCGTTTTGATCGTCCTAAGCATAAAAAAAGAAGAAATAAAGCACGTTTAAACAAAAAAAATAATCCAAAGAAAAATGCATAAGGCTGCTTTTCTTCTTATTCTTATAGTTTTCGTTTCATGTAATTCGAATAGTCATTTTAGATCTTACAAGGTAATTTCAAATGGATGGCTATCTTCAGAAACCATTAGTTTTACGATATCAAAACCACCATCTAAATCTTCAGATTTATTCATCCATATTAGAAACACGAATGATTATCAATATGCTAATATATTTTTAATAGCTGAACTTAAAGATTCTGTTCAGGTAATTATTCGAGATACACTTGAATACGCTATGGCAGACCCAAAAGGGAACTGGCTTGGAACAGGTTTTTTAGATGTAAAAGAAAGTAAATTGATTTGGAAAAGAAATTGGCGAGCATCCCATAAAGGGCCATATTATATTGAATTTTCTCAACGCGTACGCAATAATGGATCTGTTAAAGGTGTTTCTGTTTTAGAGGGGATAGTAAATATAGGTTTAGCAATTGAACCTCAAAACCAACACTAATGGTTACTAAAAACAGGAATAAATCAAATTCTAAGAAAAAGGAAGTTATCCCCTATAAAAATATTCTTCGTTTTTTTTGGTTAATTTTTGTGTCAGGAATTCTGTCTATTATTATATTGTTTTATAGCGCAGCACTAGGAATTTTAGGAGAAATGCCAGATTTAGAACAGCTTGAAAATCCAAAAACGAATTTGGCTACTCAAATTATTTCTAGCGATGGTGTTGTTCTAGGAAAGTTTTATTTTAACGATAACCGAACTCCAATTACTTTTGATGAGCTTCCAAAGAACATAGTTAATGCACTGATTGCTACTGAAGACGAGCGGTTTTTTAGTCATTCCGGAATAGATCTAAAAGGAACACTTCGAGCGTTGTTTTATTTAGGGGGAAAAGGAGGTGCAAGTACAATAAGTCAGCAATTGGCTCGAGCACTTTTTGTAGGAGTTCGCTCTAGAAATATAACAGAAGCAGTTCTTCAGAAATTTAAAGAATGGGTTTTAGCGGTTAAATTAGAACGCAGCTACACCAAAAAGGAAATTATAGCAATGTATCTTAATGTTTATGATTTTGGATACAGTGCAGACGGAATTCAATCTGCCGCAAAAATTTATTTTAATACAACTCCAAAGAATCTAAACATCGAGCAATCAGCCACCTTGGTTGGGATGCTTCAAAACTCTTCTTATTTTAACCCAATAAGACGACCCGTTTTGGTTGAAAAGAGAAGAAATATAGTTTTACAACAAATGGAACGCAATGGCTTTCTTTCAGAGGCTGAAAAGGACTCTTTTAAATTAAAACCACTTGAAATTGATTTCACTCCAGACTCTCATCGTGAGGGATTAGCAACTTATTTTAGGGCCTATTTACAGCAGTTTATGCGCTCTTGGACTAAAAAAAACTCAAAAGATGACGGTTCTACTTATAATATTTTTCGAGATGGACTGCGAATCTATACTACAATAGACTCCAGACTTCAGCAAATAGGTGAAACTTCAGTTGAAGCACATATGTCAAATTTACAAAAAGAGTTTTTCACACAAAATACAGCTAAGCTAAATCCAACAGCTCCTTTTTTAGACCTAAGAGACGGAGAGATCGACACATTACTTCAAAACACAGCCCGCAGATCTGAACGCTGGCGGAAAATGCGTATTTCAGGGAAAGAGGAAGATTCAATATGGGCTTCTTTTAAAAAGCCTGTTCCAATGGAAGTTTTCAGCTGGAAAGGTGATAGAGACACCATCATGACTCCCTTAGATTCTATTAGGTACTATAAACATTTTTTAAGAGCATCAATGATGTCTATGAATCCCTTGAATGGTCACGTTAAGGCTTGGGTTGGTGGATTTAATTATAAGCACTTTCAATACGACCAAGTATATCAAGGAAGAAGACAGATTGGCTCTACTTTTAAGCCTTTTTTGTATGCTACTGCAATTGATCAGTTGCGACTTTCACCTTGTGATATTTTACCAGATGCATTGTTTTGTATTGAACCTATGAAACATGGAAATGTTGATGCATGGTGTCCTAAAAACTCAGGCAACAAATATGGTCAAATGAGAACCTTAAAAAATGCCTTGGCTAATTCTGTAAATACAGTAAGCGCTCGATTAATGGACAAAGTTGGTCCTAGGCCAGTTATAAACTTGGCTCGAAAAATGGGAATTACATCTTACTTGCCAAGAGTTCCTTCTATAGCTTTAGGCACTCCTGATATTAGTTTGTTTGAGATGGTGGGAGCATATAGCACTTTTGCAAATAAAGGCATATATGTAAAGCCTATTATGATTTCTAGAATAGAAGATAAAAATGGAACGATTCTTTTTGAAGTGGTTCCAGAAACTACAGATGTTTTGAGTGAAGAATCAGCTTATGTAACAATAAATTTACTTAAGGGGGTAACCGAATCTGGTTCGGGGATTAGATTACGTCATCAGGGTGCAGATGAAGAAAATTATGCTTACAAAAATGTAGTGACAGGATATCCTTATCAATTTCAAAATCCGATTGCAGGAAAAACTGGGACTACCCAGAATCAAAGTGATGGATGGTTTATGGGCATGGTTCCAAATCTAGTTACAGGAGTTTGGGTAGGAGGAGAAGATCGTTCTGTACATTTTGAGGAAATTGCTTTTGGCCAGGGAGCTACAATGGCACTGCCTATCTGGGCAACATACATGAGAAGTGCTTATGAAATTCCTGAACTAGGAATTTCGCTTGAAGACTTTGAAGTCCCTGAAAAATTAACAATACCAATTGATTGCGATCAAGAAAATCTTTTTAAGAATTTAAACAAAAAAAATAAAAAAGACGATTTAGAAGGGCTTGGATTTTAGACGTTATCTACAGAATACCATTCAGCAAAAGAGGTTTCAGTCTCTCTTAGCTTCAACGAATACAAACTGACTTCTTTAGGGAGTCTACTTTTTATATTATTAGCAAAGTGTATAACCATCATTTCACTAGTTGGTTGATAATCAACTTTCAAAACTTTATGCCCTCTAGACTCCATTTCTTCGGCAAGCTCTTTGTGTGGAGAATTTATATTTAAAACCGTAGCGTGATCAAAAGGAAGAACAATTTCTTCTTTCACAATTTTTTTTAAATCGCTGAAATCAATAACCATTCCGTTTTTGGTTTGTTTGGAATCGATAATTGGCGAACCTAATACAGTAACAGAGAGTTTATAGCTATGTCCGTGAACATTTTTACACAAACCGTCATATCCATAAAGGGCATGTCCCGTTTCAAATTTAAACTCTTTGGTAATTCTTATTTTTTGTGTCATAATATAGATGTACTTCGTTTATAAAACCTGAAAATTTAGTAATCACAAGTTCTGTAATTTTTATGAATTTATTTCCAACTATTTTTTTTTTAGAATGAGTTTCTTTAGACACAAAAATAATGAAGTTCATTCATAAATACTTTTAGCAAGTCAATAAAAAAAATAGATAGAATATTCTTTTCCTCAACCCTTTACCATTACTTTTGTGAGAGAATTTATTAATTCTCCCAAATCATGAAGAATATTCTTGTCCCAATAGGGCTTTCGCCCAATGGAAAAAGCACCTTAGCTTATGCGGTTGAATTAGCGAAACACTTCAAATCCTCAATTTTTGTAATTGATTCATACAACACAGCCTCAACTCCTGTTCAAATTTCTTCTGCAAAAAAAGTCATAAACTCTAAGAATTTTAAACGTGTAAAAGAATTTGTAAGGTCGGTTCAAACCAATTATGTAGATATTAAAATGGTTAATTATAAAGGAGATTTAATTTCAGGAATAGAGTCTTTAGATAATGAAATTAGAATAGACCTTATTGTAGTTGGTCCAAAAAGTAATGATTTAGACGAAAAGTTATTTTTAGGAAAAATCTCTGGTAAAATAGTCAAAAAAACAACTATCCCTGTTTTGTTAGTTCCAATTGAATTTAAATTTTGCATACCTAAGCAAGGATTATTTGCTTTTAAGAAAGGAAATATTAGCGGAGAACGTTCACTATCTCCTTTAAAATATCTTATTAAAAAGTTTAAAACTAAAGTAGACCTTTTATTGATTCAAACTCCAGGACACAAAGTGTCTCATTTAAAAATTGATCATGAGATTGTAGAGCTTTCTGAGGGGTTGGTTTCATCAGAAAACGGAACAGTTTACCAGGGAGTATTGGAACATTTTCATGGGATTAAGCCTGATATTCTTATTGTTTTTTCTAGAAAGCGAGGATTTTTTGAGAAGCTCATGGAATCTGATGTTGTTTACAAGAAAGACTTCTTCTCTAAAATCCCTATGTTGGTTCTTAAAAACCGTTGAGAAAAAATCTTATTATACTATATTATTTTGAGAAATAAATTTATTTATTTGGGCTATCTGTTGGTGTTTATTTTACTGTTAACACCCAAGACTTTATTTGCTCAGGAATATTTTAGTATAAATGTAGATAACGACCTCTTTTTTTTAACGGATCATTATTATTCTAGTGGGATTTTTTTACAATACGGGAAACAGCTAAAAGGGAATGATTCTTTAGCAAAAAAGTATGTGCTCTGGGAGTTAGCACAAGAAATTTATACTCCTAATGATAATTTTACTGCAGACTCTAAATCGTTTGACTACCCATATGGAGGCTGGTCTTATTTTAAATTAACTTTTCAGAGAGAGCAAACCGAACAAAAACAAACCCAATGGGGATTGCAATTAGGAATAACTGGAGCTGCTTCTGGAGCAGAATGGATGCAAAATAATTATCACCATTATGTTTTGGGAATACCAGAAAGTATTTGGACTGATGAAGTTCCAGAAGCCTTTCATTTAAATTTTTTTACTGACTCCTTCAATCAATGGCTCTATAGCGATAAAGTTAGTTTACAGTCACATATTTTTACAATAATAGGGACTCAAAAAATTGCTGCTGGAGGAGCGATAGGGTTTTCTTTAGGAAAACAGAGTGTACTTAATAAAGGTGGAAATATTTTGCTTGATAGCCAAAATGGTAATGGCCTTTATTTTGGTCTTCGAATGAATTTTACAGCACATGACTATATGATCTCAGGGAGCCTATTTAACACCAAAGCTCGTTTTACAGTTCCTGTAAATCGTTTGCGAGCAAAAATAGAGGCTGGCTATGCAATACATAAAAACGATTGGAGAATATCCGTTATGTATAATATGCAATCCCCGGACAATAAAACGCAACCTCAAGAGGTTCATCATTACTTAAACATTACTTTAAGTAGTTTTTTGGGATCTTTAATTGCTAAATAAATTTTGATTGTTTTTAATTAAGGAAGATTATTTTAGCTTTATGTTTATAAAAAAGTATTTGAAATGAAAAAAAGTGTTTTGTTTTTGGCAATAGGGATTATAATGAGTTCTTGTATTACTGTTAAAGTTTATAAGATGGATCCAGTAACTAAAGTTGAATCTAAAAAGCCAATTCAAAAAAAAACAGCTTTAATTTCATCAGGCATAATTGCTCGTTTGATGGATAGAGATTCAGAAATATTTTTATTTGGAGGAGATACTGAACCAATATATTTTGAACAGAAAGCAACAGGTCATTCTGAAGACTACTCTAAGAACAAAACTTTTATTTTTAAAGGTAGAAATCTGGACGAAGCAATGCAATGGATCTCTAAATTAACTGACTCTTTAGACCTTCCGATAAAAGAAGAATCAAGCTTTAGTGAAGAGGGTGTTTTTATATTAGACGATAAAAATAAAGTTAAAATAAAGCTTAGCTCGAAGGACTTAAAACCAATTATTATTATTGATGGAAAAGAAATGGAAATTACCTTTGATATTTCATCGATTGCACTTAACTCAATTAAAAGTATCGATGTTTTAAAAGGTCAAAAAGCTCTTCAAAAATTTGGTGAAAAAGGGAAGAACGGTGTTATAATTATTAAGTTGAAAAAGGAAGAATAATCCTTTGCATTACTTCAAGAGTTTATTTTAATTAAAAGGAAGAAGCTTTATCTGAAAGGAAGGTATAATGTAAGCCCAACATTAAGCCTGACAAAGCATTAGTTTCTCTTTGGAGTGGGTTGTGGCTTCTTTTTTGAAACTGATACTGTAAAGATGAGCTGAACCTCTTCCAGACTTTGAAGTGAACTGCGGAAAGTAATCCAAAACTATTCTTAAATGTGCCCGATTGATAGGAAACAGAACTTTGTTTTAAATTTACAGGAGGATAACCTTTAGCGCTCAACAAAAAATTATAGATTACCCCTAATTCAACAGTTATATTTTTTACTGGATATAATCTTCCACTTAAAGGAATTGACAAAAATATAAGTTGGTCTATAGAAGTATCATTATCTAGATCATAAGCATAGCTAATTTTATGAAGTGTTAGGCCAGATCTTAGACCGTAGCTTTTTTTGAAATTATAACGAACAGATCCTCCAAAGCTTAAGTTTATTTTCCCTTTGGTATTTCGATCATTAGTATTGAAATAATTTAAAAGTAAATGTGAATCAAAATTCCACTTTCGTAAATTTATATTTACAATATCAGATTTCCCATATTGCTGAATTAAAAGCCCCTCCCCTTGTGCATTGGCTAAATTAAAACTAAGAGAATTGACAACAATAACTCCCAAATAAAGTATTGATCTAAACATAATATTAAAGTATATATGATTTTAAAATTACATAACTGTATTGACTTTAAGTATAATTACTGATTCATATTAGCGATTCAACACTTTAAATAAAAGCTTACCTTTATCGGGAATCATAACGAAAGTTTAAAAATAAAATCCTATGTCAAGCAAATTTTTTGGAAACAGAACTGTAAAGAACGATGAAAAAACAAGTGCCAAAAAAATACCTAAAGCCAAAAGTGGTTCCAAGAGCAGCTCTATAGTAAGAAAAGCAGGTCGTGGTAAATAATTAATTTTTTAAAAGAAATTTATTAATAGGGGTTAAATTTTCCTCAAGCTTTTCAGCATATTACACTTCAAGATCTATAGTTCCCAGGGAATTCATGTCTATGATAAAATTACCCTCAATAAGTGATCTATTATTTATGATTAAACTTCCAGTTTATAAATTAAAGTTTTCTTCAATATAAAAATTAATAAACCTAACTAGACTCCACTTAGACCTGCCATTATTTGTTCTTTTGTAAATAAATTTGTTTAATTCTTAAAAAATAGATTAAATTAGTTTTTATGATTCCAGAAAAAATTGAATTTCTTTTTGTGTTAATTTTCTTTTTAGTTGTATTTCTTCAAAGTGGTTTAGATAAAGTTTTTGATTATAAAGGCAACTTAAGCTTTTTGAACGATTTGTTGGGGGTCTATTTTTCTCGACCACTAATTCAACTTGCTTTAATTTCAGTTACTATTTTAGAGTTAATTTCTGGGACATTATGTCTAATCGGAGTTTTTGATTATATTTTTAACGATTCTATTTTTATTGGATTAATTGGACTAATTATTGGGAACATTGCGCTTTTAGTTCTTTTATTTGGTCAGCGTGTTTCCAAAAATTACGACGGTGCAAAAACAATAGCTATTTATTTTATTCTTGCAATAATTGGTATTGCATTGACTTAGTTACTCGAATAAAAGACTTGTTTGGAGCTTTATTGATGAGGTAAAATTTCAACAAAATTAGTCCAATTAATTCAAAGCTACATTCTCTTCAGTAAGATCGCACCTCTAAATATTTAAATTACCTAAGTAAGGAACCAGTGAGTTCCGAAGCTACTAGATTAATAAAAACAGTTATCAGCAAATAGTTAAATAGGTTAATTGGTTATGGCTATTTTAATTTATTCTAAATACAAATTACTAAAAGTCAATTAATTACGGGAGTTTTATTGTAATTTAGACTTTTATTAAAATAAAAATATGAAAAATTTAAGTCTAAGTAATGGTTGTTTGAATTGCCTTAACATTGAAGAGGAAACAAAGATGTGTGGAGTACATTTAATAGAGGTTGATGAAAAATATACCTGTAATGAGTTTAATGGGGTAGAATAATTTTATTATAATTATTTTTTGAGTTATTATAAAGGGTAATAATTCTCTTTAAATCTTTAAACTTATTATAAAAGATATGACTTTATTAAGGGCAAGTGTCCCATACAGGTTTGCTGTCTCCTGTCAATAATAAATTAACATAAAACCAAAAGGATTTATTGTTTTTCCTGAATTGCAAGACCTTCAATTTCTATTTTTCATACACCCGCTAAACCACTACCAGTAAATGTACTTCTTATAGGAATCTTTTCTTTATCAAAGAAATTTATGAAGGCTTCAGACATTTCTGACCAATCTTTGATACCTCCTAAAATACAAGTACATTTAAATATTTCATCTATTGATTGCCCCATTCCATCTAAAATGTTTTTGAGATTAGTTAAAGCTTGCTCAGTTTCAGGCTTAATTCCTCCAGATACAACAACATTGTTAATTTTACCTATCTGACCTGACAGATATACTACACCATTAACAACAGTTGCTTGAGAAAAAGGTATGTTAGTGGCTTTATGTTTTTCGCTGTCTATATATTCAATATTTTGCCCTAAAGAAATAATTAGAACTAATAGTAAAAGAAAAAGAAATTTTTTCACAAAACAATATTTATTAATAATTCACAAACACTATTTAATTAAATAATAACATTATTAAATTGTATGACCTTATCAATAAAATGAAATATTTTTCATGCAAAAACAGATTTTATTGAATTAAAAATTGAGGTACTCTTTTTATTTGAATTTGCAACTTTTATTTGTCGTTTTATGTCACGAATAAATTTGTGGAAATCTACTGTAATTGTATGGCGAGATGTTTCAATTTGTTTCATGTGAGGATGGGTTACTTCTCGTTTACAAAGAGATTTAGTATTAGGAGGTCTTTTCCAAGCTCTAGTTAAAGCAAGTGCCGCGAGTTTACTTTGTTGTTCTGCACCAGGCCAAATACATCCAAGAGGCTGAAACATTCCCACAAGAATTAGATTGGAATATTTTTGATGGAACATTTTTAGATAAAGAGGAACAGGCCCATTTGTATAATTTAAAAATTTTTTATCAAAAAAAGGATGTGACAATACAAAGCCAGTACAAGCAATTATTACATCAAAAACTTGATTAGTACCATCTTTAAAATAAACTGTTTTGCCCTCAAAACGATCAATCTCTAATTTTGGGTTAACATTTCCGTGACGTATTTTGTAAAGTAACTCGCTGTTTACGGTTGGATGTGTTTCACCAAATTTGTGTTTTACTAATGGTAAGCCATATATTGAATTTGATCCAGTAGTTAATTTAACTAAAATTCCTGTGAGGAAATTTCTAACAGTAATGGGTAAAAATTTCATGGAAGAAGCAAAGATAACAGTGGGTTTTCCCATAAAAAACTTTGGCAAAATACGATATCCCCTTCGCCAACTAATGCTTGTTCTTTCAAACACTCGACTTGTTTCAACAGCCACATCGCAAGCAGAATTTCCTCCTCCAATAACCAATACTTTTTTGTTAGTAAATGGCTCAGCTTTTTTATAATGATGTGAATGAATATACACTCCTGAAAATTTACCAGGATAATTTGGCTGCCAATGATGTCCATTGTACACAACTAAATCACTGAAAATTTCTTTTGTTTCTTCATCCTTATATTCAATAGTGACTTCTCAGCATTGTTCATTTACTCTTTCGCAATGTTTTACAAGTGTATTGAACTGTATAAAAGAGTACAAATTAAAATGCTTAGCATAGTTCTGAAAATAACTACATAATTCAGAATGTGAAGGTTAGTCAGCAACGGATGCTTTGAAAGGAAAATCTATATATTGAGAAAGTGTTTTTGAACTGATAATATGTGTAGTTTCGAAAAAACTAGAATGACTGCTGTCCTCAGAATATATCCAATTTCCACCGACATTATTATTAAAGTCGTAAGCCTTAACTTTTTTTCCTTTTTCGCTGATATTTTTAATTGCTGAAATACCAGAAGTACCCGCACCAATAATACAAACTCTTTGCTTAGTAGCTTTCATCTTATAAAGTTTTTATAAAAAACAAACTTTTAGCTAACCCAGTTATAAAGGAGTATACTTAGAAATAACACAGATTATTCTATGACATCATAATCAATATTCGATTTTCTTAAAGACCTTAAGGCAGAACCCGAGTTCTTATGATCTATTTCAATTTCTATTGGGTCTCCTTCCAAAAGAATATCAATAAGCTCTTTAGAGATAGATTCACTAACGTTTAAAGAAATTTCCTCAATACATTTAGCTAGAGCTCTTCTATCCGATCTTTGAGCATCGCAAGACAATAAGTTTAGTTTCATAATTCTCTTCAATTAAATACAAGATATGAAAAACGAATGGGTTCAAACTAAAGCTTTTTAAAACTAACTTAATTTTATTTGAGTGAGGAAATTTAAAAAAACCTTATAAAATATCTAAAAATTATCTTTTTCGAATTCTTCTAAGCTCCAAGTCACTTCAGGGTTCTCTATGAAATCAGGATCTCTTCCAGTAGCTTTTGCATGAATATCCTCATTTTCTCCATTAAATCTTACTACCCAATAATCAATTTTATTTATTTTAGAAATACCCTCCAGTAATTGGGCATCTATATTGTGTTTATGTTTTAGGTGATGAGCAAAAAAATAACAGCTTTTCCAGCTCTGATCTTTTTTAGGTTTGAATTCTAAAAGAAACTCATCAATTAAACCCTGTCTTTTCATAAATGAAATTTTTATTACTACAAAGAAAGACAATATTCTTGAAATAATTAGAGAAGAATTGTGGTCTTGTTTTAGAAGAGGATAATTTTTTTAAAAGCTAAATTTTTATAATGTTAGTAGTTCGTCATTCTCAATAATTCGATTTCCATGCTCTGCTAACTTTGAAAGCTTAACCATAGCTGTTGCAACATGCTCGCCTTTCACTGGTTTCAGTTTTTGAGGCATTAAAAACGAAAAGAGAGGTATTAATATCTGAGCTATTTTTTCTCCAACTCGAAATTGATTTCTTTTGCCTAGCAATAGACTTGGTCTAAAAATTAAAGTTGAATTTAGTTTTAAATTTAATATTGCATCATCGATTTCACCTTTAAGTTTCAAATAAAAACTTGAATTTGCACTGTTTGCTCCAGCCGAAGAAACAAATAAGAATTTTTCAACATCCATTTTTTTACATGCCAAAGCAATACTTTGTGTAATGTCAAAATCAATTTTTCGATATGCAATTTTATCTCCCTTTACCTGAGCTTGAGTTGTTCCTATTGCTGAAAAAACAACACTACTTTTTTGAAGACTTTTTTCAATTTTTTTAGGTACTGAAAAATCAATTATTTTGATCTCCAATTTCTTGTGCTTAAATAATATGGGTTTTCTAGTGACTAAAATTACCTTATGAAAATATGGATCGTCTAAAATGATTTTTAACAAAAAATTACCAATAAGCCCAGTTGCTCCAAAAAGAGTAACTTGTTTTTTTCTCATGATTTTGTGGGATTTGTTTATTGTTATATAAATATAATACCAGGTTACGCAAATAAAACTGATTCATCTCATAAATTTCCTGGATAAATGGAGTTCCTATAAGTATCCCATTTTGGTTTTGTCTAGGAAACGATAGGGCGCTATTTTTTCTTCCTCCTATTAGCTATTTTATCTCCTTTTCGTTAAGGGTTACTATATTTTTTAGCAATTTTAAATTTATAAGATCCACCTACGTTAATTTTTTTATTTTTTGGTGTTTTCTCATCCATTGCATCAAATATTAGGAAAACATAAAACTCACCATATGGATTATAGTTTTTTATAATCTATAATGATGAGTTTTAATAATTATGAATTTCAGTAAAAGCGCTAAATTAAACAAACAATTTTAGTTTTAATTCCTAAGAACAAACTATATTTATTAAAAAAATTTATTATATGAAAAAATTAATTCTATTAGTTATCGGAATTATTACTATTTCTTGTCAGACAAATCCGGATTTAAGTCTTTATCAAGCAAACAAAAAAGTGGCTGAAAAATTTCTGCTTACGTATCAATCTCCTACAAATTTTGATTTATTTAAATCTATGATTGCTGAAAACATTGTTCATCAATCTCCAATGTATGGAGCTGGAGAGGTAGGTTACGATGAAGCTGTTGGTCAAGGTGAATTTTATATGACCGGTTTTGAAAATGTAAAATTCACAAAAGCTATTTGGTTGCCAGGTGTAGACGAAGAAACATTACTTGCTGATGGAAGTGTTCGTGTTTATGGGACTTGGTCAGGAAACAGTATTGCTTCAGGAAAAGAATTTTCGGTTGATGCCTATCACTATTTTATGGTTAAAGATGGTAAGATATCAAAGTCAGGAGACTATTTTGATGCAACTGGAATGATTATGGCAATTCAGCCAGATCCTGTTGTTGAATAATAATGTAGACTAAGAATGAGTCTAAAAAGAATTTCTAATTAAATCGAGCACCTAAAAAATTAATTTTAGGTGTTTTTTTATTGAATTTTAATTTCATAAAACATAATATTTCTTAATTAGAAATTCGTAAATCAACCATTCCATAATTTTTCCAACCTCAGAGTCATGAACATTCTCTTTAGAAATATAATTAACCGAATCTTAGGATACTTCCCTTTTGTGATTTGTCTAATTATTTTGTATTTCACTCGATCATTTAGAGAAATCAGTTTTTTGAATGGGATTATTCAACTGCTTCTTTTTGTTTCAGTCGTTTGTATTCCTGCTTACATTACTAAGCGTATGTCTTATGTAGATATTGGTTGGCCATGGGGTCTTGTATGTATTGGTTTATTAGTTTTATTTTATGGCGAAGGTTATTGGCTTAGAAACTACCTTGTCGCTGCAATGTATTTGTTTGCAGGTCTTCGTATGGGAGTAGGTGCTTTAGTTCTATGGGGAAAAGGATACCTAAACACTGAGCTTTCCCGCTACCAGTTTCAGAGAATACGGTGGGAAAAGCAAAGCTTCAAAAACGAAAATTTGTCTTTACAGTATGAGATTATGATTCAGTGTTTTGCAAACATTACCTTTTTGGCTATCCCTGCAATGCTACAAGCTTATAATCCAACAGAATTTATAGCACCGCTTGAAGTATTAGGTTATTTATTATGGGTTATATTTTTTGTGATTGAGCATGTTGCAGATGTTCAAAAGCAAAATTTTATTAAAAAATGTTACTTAGAAAATAAGAAAAGACAAGTCTGTAATGTTGGTTTATGGAAGTATACCCGACATCCAAATTATTTTGCGGAGTGGATGGTTTGGAATGCATTAATTATTTGTTCCATTTCATCTTTAAATCATTATTTTACTTCTGAAGGAGCTTTTGAAGGATTTAGTCTTACGTTTTGTCTGCTATACGTTTCTCGCATGATGTATACTACCTTAGTTTATTATACAGGAGTAATTCCTTCAGAACATTTTTCTATTCAGAAAAGACCAGAATACAAAAAATATCAAGACTCTACACCTATGTTTTTCCCTGGGAAACCCATGAAAACTTAAAACAGTTAAAAATTAAAATATGAATACATCGAAAGAATTTGACATTATTGTTTGGGGGGCATCAGGCTTTACTGGAAGACTTGTAGCAGAATATTTATTCAAGCAATATGGAGTAAACAAAGATTTAAAATGGGCAATGGCAGGGCGCAATAAAGAAAAGTTAGAACAGGTTTGTAAACAAGTTGCAGACAATTCAGTTCCCTTAGTTATTGCAAATAGTAACGATGAAGCAAGTTTAAAAACAATGATTTTGAGGACTAAAGTAATATGCACAACAGTAGGCCCTTATGTTATTCATGGTTCAAACCTATTAGCTGCTTGTGTTAAATACAGAGCACATTATTGTGATCTATCTGGAGAAGTCCAATGGATGAGAACCATGATCGATAAGCATCACGATTCAGCAAAAGCAAATGGGGTTAAAATTGTTCACACATGTGGATTTGATTCTATTCCATCAGACATGGGAGTTTATTTTACACAAAAAGAGGCTAAGGCTCAAAAAGGGAAGCGCGTAAAACAAATTAGTATGCGAGTTGCCGGAATTAAAGGGGGGCTTAGTGGTGGCACATATGCCAGTTTGACTAAAGTTATGGAGCAAGCATTTAATGACAAAAACATTTATAAAGTGTTGGTTAATCCGTATGGTTTAAATCCAGCTGACAAACAAGAGGGTACAGACCGACCAGACCTTCAAAGTGTAATTTATGACGCTACTTCTAAAAACTGGATTGGACCCTTTATTATGGCAGGAATAAATACCAAAGTGGTTCGTCGTTCAAATGCCCTGAGTGGATATGCTTATGGGAAAGATTTTCGATACGACGAAGCTACAATTAGCGGAAAAGGATTTAAAGGAAGGATGAAAGGAATATTGGCCACTTTACCACTAGTTGTTTTGATGACAGCTAAACCAGGCTCTTTATTAAAACGATTTGCTAATAGAATTTTACCTAAACCCGGAGAAGGTCCAACAAAAGGGCAAAGGGAACAAGGTTTTTATAATTTAAGGTTTTACGCAATCTTAGAAGATGGCTCAACTGGATTTGTAAAAGTGACAGGAGATAGAGATCCAGGTTATGGTTCAACTTCTAAAATGCTAGGTGAAGCGGCTGTTTGTTTAGCAAAAGACGTGCTCCCAGAAGTTAGTGGAGTTTTAACTCCATCGATCGCAATGGGGGATGCTCTTCTAAAGAGACTTCAAAAAAACGCGGGTTTAACGTTTAGCTTCAGGTAAAATCAAGAGTTATTATAACCCTTGAACTGAACCCATTCCGAGTTCATAAAACCATATTTTATGAAGTTGGGGTAGTTTCGCGCCACTAGAAGTTGTTATCCATTTTTCCCAAGTTGCAGGAATTCCACCAAGAGGAAATTTTTGAACCCACATTTCAAATGATTTTGGGATTGCTTCATTGTTTAAATGCCACAAATAGGAATCACCCGGTGTATTTCCTCCTTTAGTATAGGTTATAAGTAGGGCATTATTTTCATTTTCTATTTCAACCAATCTTCGCTCTGTTCCCGCATCAAAAACTTTATATGGAGCAACTAACCAAAAAGAGTCGTTATTAAAATAGTAAACAGCTTTATTAATGAGACTCATCTTTTCAGGACCAGTGTATTCAGTTTCATCTAAAAATATAATTGAACGCTCATTTTTTACTAAATCTAATTCAACTTTAATGTTATTCCAAAGAACATTGCACCGGCCTTGGTTTTTAAACCATTGATATTGGTGTGTTCCTCTAAAAGTCCATTCTAAGTATTCCGTATTTGTATAGGATTCATAGGATAAAGACTTGAGCATTTCTTTGGCAAGTTGGTCAGCTTGATCTCCTTGTTTTCCTTTAGGGAGCGGCTTGTTATTAATAGCTATAAACAAAAAGACTGATATAAAAACAAAAAGAGTTAAGCCAAATAGGGTGTATCCAAAAAGTTTAAACATTTTTTTCAAAAAAGTATATATTTTAAATGTATGGCAACCCCTTTATGGGTTTTTATTTTAAAGTATTTATCATAAACTCTTTTGCAAAAGAAAACGATTTTTTGCGAGCAACAGGATTCCCTCCGATATCAACTCCACGCTCTACACAAAAAACAAATCCTATTTTTTGCATCAATGAATTAGACATCGGGATATTCAGATAATTCATAAGAATATCACCATCTTCCGTCAATTTAAAAACACAATCTTTAAAGCTATATCCCTTTTCGTTTCTTTGTACAGGAGTTTCACTATCAAAAGAGTGGTGAGCGTTTGGAAAGGTCATAAGGGTAATATTAGCATTATCACCCAGCATTTCAATTAGATTTGAACAAGGTGCTGCAGGAGTCCAATTATCCAATTCTCCAATCAAAATATGGATAGGAGCTTCTGTAAATTCGCGGTTTTCTGGATCAATAAAACAAGGAGGATAAAAGGCTAAATGAGAGGCAAAACTAACTTTTGTTGTGATTGCATTTTTTACAGGCACCCATCCTGAAAATAACGAAACTCCACCTCCTAAACTCCATCCGGTTATAGAAACCTTGTCTTTGTCTATTTTTGGATGTTTAGCAAGTTTTTCAAGCGCCCTGTATGCATCTAAAATAATAGCAGCTATAGTAACTTCATCCTGAGACCCAACTGTTGAAAGTATATCTCTGCTTTTAAAACTATTTAGTTCAAATGTTGCAAATCCATTATTTTGGTACATTTCCATATACTCTAGGTGATGTTTTCTCCAACCCAAACTTCCCGCAACACCTATGATTAATGGATACTTTTTATCAGGATTTAAAGAATCCAAAGGGATTGTTAGCTGGCCAAAAACAGTTTGTTTTTCTTGATTTTTTAGATCTAAAATAATATCGCTTAGCGAAAAAGGATTAGCGCTTTCAAAGCTTATTTTTTCTTTTTTAACTTGAGCAATTGCTTGGAAAGTTGAAAGAATTAATGCGAATATAAAAATAGGGTTTTTCATTATTTTATTTACATGAATATACTCCAAGGTAAATAAACTTTTTAAAAAAAACCCCCAATTAATTAATTTCAATTTATCTTAACTTAACTTTATTTATTTTATAACTTTTGTTTTATAACTTTTATTTAAAAATTTCCGATGAAAAATGCTTCAACGCTCTCTTTTTTCATGCTTTTAGCGCTAATCTATTTTAGCCTTTATAGTTTAATGCCTCGTTCCATTTCATCTTTAAAGACTACAACAACAGAATTCTCTACAGAAAGGGCATTAATTCCTCTAAAAGAAATTACTAAAGCCCCCCGTTTTGTTGGATCCGAAGAGAATACTCATGTGCGTGAGTTTTTGATTCAGTCTTTAAAAGATTTAGGGCTTAACCCAGAAACACAACAAGGTTATATTTTGAATGAAAAATTTGGGAGAATGAACCAACCCATAAATATTGTTGCTAAAATAAAGGGGACAGAATCAGGAAAAGCACTTTTGGTTTTTTCTCATTATGACAGTGCATTAACCCCTTCTTTTGGAGCAAGTGATGCAGGAAGTGGTGTAGTTGCAATTTTAGAATCTCTTAGGGCGTACAACGCCAGTGGCAAGCAACCCAAGAACGATCTCATTATATTGTTTACTGATGCTGAAGAAGTTGGTCTAGTTGGCGCTAAACTATTTGTCCGTGAACACCGATGGGCAAAAGATGTAGGGCTGTCTCTTAATTTTGAAGCTAGAGGAAGCGGAGGTCCCAGCTCTATGATTGTAGAGACCAACCAAGGGAATAAAAACCTTATAAAAGGGTTTATGAAAGCAAATCCTGAATTTCCTGTTGCTAGTTCTTTGCTGTATAGCGTTTATAAAATGTTACCTAACGATACTGATTCTACTATTCTTAGAGAAGAAGGAGATATTGATGGTTTGTTTTTTGCTTTCATAGACGATCATTTTGATTACCATACAGCAGGAGATAATTTTGAAAGAATGGACCGAAATTCTCTTGAACACCAAGGAAGCTACTTGATGCCTTTACTGAATTATTTTGCAGATGCAGATCTTGGTTTGATTCAGAGTACAGAAGATTATGTTTACACTAATTTCCCTGTAATTAAGATGATAGCCTATCCTTTCAGCTGGGTTATGCCTATGCTAATAACAGCAATCCTCTTGTTTATATCACTTTTGGTTATTGGATTTAAAACCAGAAAACTCAATTTAAAATCAGTTTTGAAAGGGTTTGTTCCTTTTCTTTTATCCATATTAGTAATGTTTATTGTGGGGTTCTTTGGCTGGTCGATTTTGCTGAAAATTTATCCCCATTACACAGAAATATTACAAGGCTTTACATATAACGGTCATGCCTATATTGGCTTTTTTGTTTCCTTATCCTTAGCACTTTGTTGGTTCTCATATTCTAAGTTTCAAAAAGAAGAAAGCACTGCTAATATTTTTGTAGCGCCCTTATTTTTATGGTTAATTATAAACATTTTACTCGCAGTGTATTTAAAAGGAGCTGCATATTTTATACTTCCTTTTTATTGTGCGCTAGTTTCGTTTTGGATTTTGATAAAAAAAGAATCGTCGAGCTCATTCCTTCATTTAATTTTGGGAACGCCAGCAATATTTATGTTTAGTCCGCTCGTTCAAACTTTTCCAGTTGGATTAGGTCTAAGAACAATTGTTATAAGCACCGTTTTTACGGTCTTGATTTTTGGGTTGTTGCTTTCTTTTTTAAGCACATTCGCTTATAAAAAAAGAGCATCAATAGTATTTATGATCACGGCACTTTGCCTTTTTGTTTTTGCTCATGCTACAAGCGATTTTAATGAAGATCATAAAAAACCAAATAGCCTTATCTATATGCAAGATTTAGATACAAAAAAAGCATATTGGTTGACCTATGATTCGATACTGGACGACTGGACAAAAATTTATATTGGACTTGAACCAAAAGAAGCATCCACCCTGTTCAATCCTTCAGCTCGAAGTAAATACAATTCGGGTTATACATTTGCTGCAGAGGCACCTCATTATGACATTCCGCATTACAAAGCAACAATTATGCAAGACACCCTCATAGGAAATCAAAGAAAGGTGAGATTGAAGTTTTCGGCAGGTAAAAAAGCCGATGTTTTGCGGCTGTATGTAGATCAGAAAATCACATTTTCAGCACTAAGCTATAATGGTATTGAAGTTGTCAAAAAACTAACGTATAAAAAAAACAATAGGCTTCTAACTTTTTATGTTCAAGAACAGGATTCACTAGAGGTTTTGTATACCATTCCAAAAGATATAAATCCAACCTTTACACTTCATGAATATTCATTCGACTTAATGAATAATCCTTGGGTTGAGGTTTCTGCTAGGACGAACAGTATGATGCCCAAGCCTTTTGTATTTAACGATGCGTTGGTTATAAAACAAAAAATCATCCCAACATCTAGTGTGTTGGAATGACTCATTTTTTTGGTTACTTATAAAAAGTATTTTACCATTTACCGAGCATCACACGAGTTGTAGAGCGAATAAATTCTACTTCTCCTCTATTATCCCGATACTCTTTCCATGCAGCAGAGGCTGCTTTATTTGTTTCTCTATATTTCCATGTGCTCATAGCTGTTTTAAAGTCATCAACACCAACCAGAACGTAATGTGATTCGCCATAAGGGCTTGCTCCTAAAGCAAAACGGCCAAGAGTAACTCTTCGATCACTAGGATTAAATTTGCTGTTATATTTTTTGAAAGCAGCAGCAAATTTTTGAGGATTTTCAACATTCATCCAATATAAGTTTTGAATGGGATGTTTTCCTGTCTCACCGAACGAAACTAAACTTCTACCAGCTCCAGAAGAATGTCCTTCTGTATACTGATTTAATTTTGTTAAAAATAATTGCCATTTAGCACTAGGTTGCTGATCATATTGGGCACCCATAGCATTTAATGAGCCTGTAAATACAATTGAATGAGAATAATTAATGGAATTGTCATTGAAATGATTTTCAAATAAAAATACCGACACCCCTGCACTTTTACTTCCCTCTTCTCCAAAATAATCACCAACTATTTTTCCAACAACTTCAACATCTTCATTAGCTACTGAAAAGTTGTAAGAAGTCCAGTGATATTCTTGAGCAAAAAGAATGGTTGTGCAAAATGCAAATACACTTAAAAATAAATTTTTCATAATAATATAGTTTTTTAAATTACAACAAATATATTCTTATTTAGAATAAATCCAAATAAAGCAATGCATAATAAATCAAAAAATCATTTGCTGGATAAAAAAACGGATCTGTCCTTGTGTTCTATTTAACTTAACTTGCAAACAGCAAGTTAAGTTAAATAGAACAAAAAATATATCCGTTGAGAATCATATAAAACAAAGATGGAAGTGTTTGGATAAAACGATCTTTAATTTTCAAACGAACCATAAACCCTAGGAGCATTAAAACACTGATCCCTAGTGAACTTATCGACCAAATTGTAAAGTTCAGGCTAGAACATAAAAGTCCTACAGCACCTATTATTTGAAAAAAACCAGTTGTAGTTCTGTAACGAGAGAGCTTATATCTTTTAAACTCTAAAACCATTCTTTCACTCAAAAAACAACCTAATCCAAACCCCAAAAAAGAAATTCCTGAAAAATAAGACAACCAATGAATTAGTGTCATTTATAATAAATTCAGATCCTTCGCAACAAGAAATCCAGATAAGCAAAGTAATCCAAAAGCAGGGAGGTACTTGTTTAGCGGATTACGAACACTAAAATGAGCATAAAGCGCACAGAGCATTAAAAAAGCAATTCCTGATGCCGGAATAAGAACTAAATCCGGATACCAAATCCCCGCAACCAATAGAGTTGATAATGATATTTTTGAAGCTCCAACCAGACTTCGAATAAGGCTTGATAAGCCAAAGTGTTTGAATTCTTCTATAATATTATCAAAACGAAAGACCCATACGATGCCTATAGATGAAGCAATAATAATTTGAGAAAGAGTAGCTAGTAAATCCATTTTTATTTAATTTTAGTGAAATATATTTCTACAATATACCGCTATATTTTTTTATTTATCGTTGATTTCGAAAATTGAATTGTAGCGAATAATCCGAGTAAAGAAAATAGGGTTAGCATTATATAAACCTGTTGGTAACCTAAAATTCCAGGCGAGCTATCCAGTAGGTATCCCATAATAGGGCCAATAAAAATATCAGGAGTATAACCCACAACAGAGATTATTCCAACTGCAGTTCCTGTAATTGCTAAAGGAATATTACCCTCTTGCAATACAGCAAAATATAAGGTTCGTAGAGAATAGGTACCAGTAGTAGTAATTATTAAGGATAAGAAAAACAAACCATTTAAGTCAGATTTAACAAGTCCACTAGCAAAAATTAAAGCCCCTATAATCATAATAATAAAGCCAATATTTATCCATAATGTTGCTCTGGACTTGTCCGCCATAAGACCAATAGCGATGCAAACAGTAGGTCTTACGTAAAGCTGAAAAGCACCAACTTGAGCGGCTTTTACCTCGTCAAACTCCATAATTTCAGCAGCATATAAAGAAAAGATATCAGTTAATTTATATCCTACATAAGCAGAAAGCACAATAAGCATTAACCACCATACTGAAGGTATTTTTAAAACTCTTTTGATGTTTTCTAAAGACGAACTTGGGCTGCTTACTTTGTCAGTTGATTTCTCGGGTGTAGACATAAAAAATAAAACCATTAAACCTACAATAGACGCAAGAGCTGAAATAAATAGAATTACATAACGGAAAGAATCCTGACGTTCAATAAAAATTGCAGTGGCAAGGTTTTCGGGTAATATTACTGAAAATATATAAACCCCAACAGCGCCTATAGTTGCTGCTACCAAACCTCTTCCTCCTTCCAAAAAGCCAAATGCACTCGCTTGTTTTGAAGTCCCACCCCAAACACGAGTTGCTTTAATCATTGCCCCCCAAAATAAAAAAATAGTTGTAAAACCCCAATAACCATATACGAGTTGCAATATTTCAAGAGATGGAAAGGCGGAAATAACTATACCTCCTATAGCAGTCAAAATTAATGATACAGATATTAATATACGTGGAGAATATTTGTCAGCAATAGCACCTCCATACAAATAAGATAGTAGAGCAACAGTTCCGTAGATTGAGAAACAACTCCCTAATTGAAAATTGTTTAGATCAAAAACATCTAAGAACGTAGGGCGAAAAACTCTAGGCAAGAGAAAGGGAAGAGCAAAAACTGATTCGCCGGCAAATATAATCAGCATAATCTGAAAAAAGGAAGCACTAGATTTTTGTGACGGCATATTTTATTTGTGTTTTCTAATTTTATAAATGAGTTAGCATAATCAATTTGTAATTGTAAAGTAGTTTTACACTTAAATTAGTCACACAAATATTTTGCAACAACAAGTCCATCAGATTTTCTAATTTCTAAAATCTTATTAAATCCACGAAGGTGGAAATATCCA